>JAESGW010000112.1_pt1 | contig 193166 bp, 205 predicted proteins | sample 9269791 | NCBI WGS metagenome assembly JAESGW01 (sample SAMN16773120, study PRJNA677053) | algae metagenome | isolation source: Aphanocapsa lilacina HA4352-LM1 and co-occurring heterotrophs from near cave... | place: USA: Maniniholo cave, near Haena, Kauai, HI | collected 2009-07-28 | reverse complement strand
ACCCTTGCCTCCCCTGACGTAACCGTGCCTCCATCCGCTCCATGAGCGAGCTCGACGATTTCCGCGCCTCCACCCGCGAGTGGCTGGAGGCCAACTGTCCGCCCGAGGTTCGGGGGCCCGTCACGTCCGAGGACCAGGTGATCTGGGGCGGCCGCAAGGCCGTCTTCGCCACGCCGGGGCACGCGCGCTGGCTTAAGGTCATGGGCGAGCGGGGGTGGACTGCGCCGGAGTGGCCGGTGGAGTACGGCGGCGGCGGCCTGTCGCGCGATCAGGCCAAGGTGCTGGCCCAGGAGCTGGCGCGGATCGGAGCGCAGCCGGCGCTGAACAGCTTCGGCGTCTGGATGCTGGGCCCGGCCTTGCTGAAGTTCGGCACCGAGGACCAGAAGAAGCGCTTCCTGCCCGAGATCGTGCGCGGCGAGATCCGCTGGTGCCAGGGCTATTCCGAACCGGGTGCCGGGTCCGACCTGGCAGGGCTGCAGACCCGCGCCGTCGATCAGGGCGACCACTGGATCGTCAACGGCCAGAAGGTGTGGACCAGCTATGCCGACAAGGCGGACTGGATCTTCTGCCTGGTACGCACCGATCCGGAGGCGCCCAAGCATCTGGGCATTTCGTTCGTGCTGTTCGACATGGCCACGCCGGGCGTCTCGACGCGGCCGATCACCCTGATCTCCGGCAAATCGCCCTTCTGCGAGACCTTCTTCGACGGGGTGCGGGTCGAGAAGGAGAACCTGGTCGGCACGCTGAACCGCGGCTGGGACGTGGCCAAGCACCTGCTGGCGCACGAGCGGACCATGATCGGGGCGATGGGCGAGATCGGCGGCGGGCGTCCGCTGGGCCAGGTCGCGACGGGTTCGATCGGCACGGACGACGACGGGCGACTGCTGGACCCGATGCTCCGTGCCCGGATCGCCGAGCTGGAGGTGGACGCCGCCGCCTTCCGCCTGACGCTGGAACGCACCGGCGATCGGATGAAAGCCAAACAGGCGCATCCTGCGCTGGCGTCCATGCTGAAATACTATGGCTCCGAACTGAACAAGCGGCGCCACGAACTGCTGATGGCCGCCGGCGGCTCGGACGCGCTGGAGTGGGAGGGCGAACGCTCGCGCGACGGCGCCGCCGCCCGCGACTGGCTGCGCACCAAGGCAAACTCCATCGAGGGCGGGACCAGCGAGATCCAGCTGAACATCCTGGCCAAGCACATCCTCCAGCTGCCGGGGGCGTGAGCGCATGCTGATCCTGACCGACGAACAGACCATGCTGAAGGAGGCCGCCGACGGCTTCCTCAACGAGCGCGCGCCGATCGCCCATCTGCGGAAACTGCGAGACTCCCGCGACCCCGACGGCGTCTCGCGCGAGCTGTGGGCCGCGTTCGGGGAGATGGGCTTCGCCGGCGTGCTGATCCCGGAGGCGGACGGCGGATCGGGGCTGGGCGCCGTGGAGGCGGGGGTGATCGCCGAGAGCCTGGGGCGCACCCTGACGCCCTCGCCGTTCCTGGGCTCGTCGGTACTGGCCGCCAGCGTGCTGAAGGCCGGGTCCGACGCGCAGAAGGCCTGGCTGCCGAAGATCGCGGCGGGCGAGGCGATCGTGTCGCTGGCGGTGGACGAGGGGCCCAAGCACGCGCCGGCCCGCATCGCCACGACCGCCGAGCGACGGGGCAACGGCTTCGTCCTGAACGGCGCCAAGGGCTTCGTGGTGGACGGCCACGTCGCCGACGCCCTGATCGTGGCGGCGCGCACCGAGGCCGGCCTGACCCTGTTCCTGATCGATCCGTCTACGGATGGCCTCGAGGTCGAGCGCACCGTCATGGTCGACGCCCACAACGCCGCGCGGGTGATGCTGAGCGACGTTCAGGTCGACGCCGACGCGGTGATCGGGGTGGTGGACGAAGGCGAGGGGCCGCTGACCGCCGCGCTGGACCTGGGCCGCGCCTGCGGCGCCGCGTCGCTGGTCGGGGCCGCAGATCAGGCCTTCCAGGTCACGCTAGAGTACCTGCGCACCCGCACCCAGTTCGGCAAGGCGATCGGAGAGTTCCAGGCGCTGCAGCACCGCGCCGCCCACCTGTTCACCGAAATCGAGATCGCCCAGGCCGCCGTGCTGGCGGCGCTGCAGGCGCTGGATGAGGGGCGGGACGACGCGGGTCTGGTCGTCGCCGTCGCCAAGGCCAAGGCCGGCCGCGTCGCCGAGCTGGCGGTGCAGGAGGCGGTGCAGATGCACGGCGGCGTCGGCATGACCGACGAGTACGACGTCGGCCTCTACATGAAGCGGATCCGCGTGCTGAACGAACTGCTGGGCGACGCCGCCTTCCATCAGGAAGCGATGGCGCGGGCGCAGGGCTTCTAGGCGCACCCCCGTGTCAGGGCGCTTGGACGTCGTGACGACGCCGCCTATCTTCCGCACGTGAGCCCGCCCTCCCCCCTGTCCCGGCCCGAGGTGGTCCTGCGTCCCGCGACGGTTGCGGACGCCGCCCTGCTGGCGGCGTGGGACCGACAGCCGCACGTCATCGCCTGCGCAACGGACGATCCGGACGCCGACGTCGCCTTCGACGGGATCGACTGGGCGGAGGAATTGTCGAACTCGGCCTACGAGCTGACCTATCTGATCGCCGAAGTCGGGGGCGAGCCGGTCGGCGTCATGGCCGTGTGCGACCCGCACACCGAACCGAGTCACTATTGGGGCGAGATCGAGCCGGACCTGCGGGCCATCGACGTCTGGATCGGGCCGCCGGAATGGCTGAACCGCGGCGTCGGCACGCGGATGATGACGCAGATGCTGGACCGCTGCTTCGCAGAGCCGCAGGTGAAAGCCGTCGTGATCGACCCGCTGAACTCCAACGTCGCAGCGCACCGGTTCTATCAGCGGCTGGGCTTCAGGGTGGAAGGTCGGCGCATGTTCGACGCCGACGACTGTCTGGTCATGCGGCTGAAGCGGAACGACTGGGAAGGCCGCGAATGACCTACCTCGGTGCCTCCGCCCCCCTGACGGTGCTGGACCAGCGGGCGCGGGACATCTTCCGGCGCATCGTCGAGAGCTATCTGCAGACCGGCGAGCCGGTCGGGTCGCGGACTTTGTCCATGACAGGCGTCGCCCTGTCGCCGGCCTCGATCCGCAACACCATGCAGGACCTGACCCTGGCGGGCCTGCTGGCCTCGCCGCACACCTCGGCCGGGCGCATCCCGACCCACGCGGGCCTGCGCCTGTTCGTCGACGGCCTGCTGGAGGTCGGCGACGTGGGTGCGGAGGAGCGGCGCGAGATCGACGCGCGGCTGGTGAGCCGGGGACGCGGCTTCGACGAGGTCCTCAACGAGGCCTCGGCCCTGCTGTCGGGACTGGCGGGCGGCGCGGGCATCGTGGCCAGCCCGGTGCGCGACGCGGGCGTCAAGCACGTCGAGTTCGTGGCGCTGGGTCACGACCAGGCGCTGGCGGTGCTGGTCGGCGACGACGGCACCGTCGAGAACCGCTTGATGCCGCTGAAGGCCGGTGTGACGCCCTCAACGCTTCAGGAGGCGTCGAACTTTCTGAACGCCCGGCTGAAGGGCCGACCCCTGCACGAGGCGCGCACCGAGATGCGCACCGAATTGGACGCCGCCCGGCGCGAGCTGGACGCCGCCGCCGCGCGGCTGGTCGAGGACGGGCTGGCAGCCTGGTCCGGCGGGCCGGACCGCGAGCGGGCCCTGATCGTGCGCGGCCGCGCCAATCTCCTGCAGGACCATGACGCGGCGGAGGATCTGGAACGGGTCCGCGTCCTGTTTGACGATCTGGAGCAGAAGGAGCAGCTGATCGGCCTGCTGGACGGGGTGACCACCGCTCAGGGCGTGCGCATTTTCATCGGCTCGGAAACACGACTGTTTTCGCTTTCGGGTTCCGCCGTGATCGCGGCACCCTATATGACCGGCCGGCAGCGGGTGATCGGGGCGCTTGGCGTGATCGGGCCCGCACGGCTGAACTATGCCCGGGTGATCCCGTTGGTGGACTACACCGCCCGGGTGCTGGGCCGGATACTGGACGGACAAGAGACGTGACCGACGCGACGAACGACCCCTACGACATCGACCCCGAGCTGGAAGCCGACGCCGAGGCGGGTTTGAACGCCCACCCAGGCGACGACCTGGGCCCGATCGACCAGCTGATCGCCGAGCGCGACCAGTGGAAGGATCGTGCCCTGCGCGCGGTGGCCGACGCGGAGAACACCCGGAAGCGCGCCGAGGCCCAGAACAACGACGCCCGTGCCTTTGCCATCCAGCGCTTTGCCCGCGACCTGCTGGGCGTGGCAGACAACCTGGAGCGCGCGCTGCAGGCCGCGCCCAAGGATGCCGAAGGCGCCGCCGCAGGCCTGATCACCGGGCTGGAGATGACGCAGAAGTCCCTGCTGTCGGCCTTCGAAGCCAACAATCTTGTGCGCGTGGCCCCCGCCGCCGGCGAGGCGTTCGACCCGCACCTGCATCAGGCGATGATGGAGCAGCCCTCGACCGAGGTGGAGGGCGGCAAGGTGATCCAGACCCTGCAGGCCGGTTACGCCCTGTTCGGCCGCACCGTGCGACCGGCGATGGTCGTGGTGGCGGCCAAGGGATCGGGCGCCCAGGCGTCGGCCGCGGATCAGGCCGCCGGCGCGGCAGCCTATGCCCGAGCCAGCGAGCAGGGCTGACGGCTCAGGCTTTCAGACGCGCGTCGAACAGCTCCAGAAGCCGGCGCCAGCCGTCGCGCGCGTCGGCCTCGCGATAGCTGTCGCGATAGTCGGCGTGAAAGCCGTGCGGCGCGGCCGGATAGACGTGGATGCCGCTGTCTGTGCGACCTGCTCGCTGCAGAGCCGTGTTCATCGCCTCCACCGACGGCAGGGGGATGCCGCGGTCCGCCTCGCCATAGAGGCCCAACACCGGGCATTTCAGGTCGTCGGCGAGATCGACAGGCCAGGGCTCTCCGGCCGTGCGCTGCTCCGGCGTGGCCTCGGTCGACGGGGCCAGCCGGCCGTACCAGGCGACCCCGGCATCCAGCGAGGCGAAGCGGGCGCAGGCCTGCCAAACCACCTTGCCGCCCCAGCAGAAGCCCGTGATCCCCATCCGGTCCGCATTGGCCCACAGCTGGCCCGAGGCCCACTCCATTGTCGCCGAGACGTCGCCCATCACCTGGGGATGTTTCGCCGCCGCGACGATCTCCTGCACACGCGCCATGTCCGCGAGGGGAGCCGGGTCGGCGACCCGGACGAAGAAGGCCGGGGCGATTGCGGCGTAGCCGGCCTTGGCCAGACGACGGCAGACGTCGCGGATGTACTCGTGCACGCCGAATATCTCGGACACGACGATCACGACCGGGAACGGGCCGTCGCCCTGCGGCCGGGCCACATAGGCCGGCAGGGAGAAGCCGTCGGGGGCGGGATAGGTCACGTCCCCGACCTCGAGCCCCTCCGCGTCGGTCCGGATCGGCGCGGCCTGCGCCGCCAGTGCCGCGGGCGCATAGCCGGCGAAGAACAGGCTGCCCGCCGACACCCCGGCGAGCGCGCGGCGGCTGAGGGCGAAATCCCCGGGCTCGGAGCCTTCCGGGCGGGTCAGTCGGACGGTCATGAGGCGCTCCACATCGGCGAGTGCGCGACCTTGGCCGCGACGTGCCGGGCCGTCGAGTCCCGATCCCGTGACCTAGCGCGTCAGGTACCAGTCGGCGATGCGGCAGACGTTGACGTTCGGCCGGTCCAGGGTCTGGCCGTTGGCCAGCACCGCACGGATCGTCAGCAGACAGGCCCCCGAGCCCGCGTCGAGGATCAGCGGCCGGCTGCGGCCGGGTTCCAGCGCCTCGCCGGCCAGAAGGTCGGCACCGAAGGTACCTCCCGCCTCAGCCACGATGATCTCCCGCACGGCCACCCCGGTCTGGTTGTGCACGCGGACGCGGCGGTTCTCGGCGTCCGCGGACCGCGACTGGGCCAGAGCCTCGCCGCCCACGGCCATGCTCATCGCCGCGACGGTCAGGATCAGGACGGCGCGGGCGATGGGGGGCATGGCGAACTCCGTACGAGGGTGCCGCATCCTGCCCCGGACGTTCGCGCGGTTCCAGTGACGGGCCCTGACGACGGGCGGCTGCGGCATTCTGCTCTTGCAGGGTGGGGCATGCTTCCCATATGCCCGCTGACCCGAGAGACCCCGCAACACTTGGGGCTTTCGACCAGTTGATTTGAAACCCACGGGGGCGGTCATGCGCGGCGCTTGAGTCAAGGCCGCCGCATCGCCCGCCGAAACGGAGACGAAGACCAGACCATGGCCAAGATCATCGGCATCGACCTCGGCACCACCAACTCCTGCGTCGCGGTGATGGAGGGCGGCTCGCCCAAGGTCATCGAGAACGCCGAGGGCAACCGCACCACCCCGTCGGTGGTCGCCATCCAGGACGGCGGCGAAATCCTCGTCGGCCAGCCGGCCAAGCGCCAGGCGGTGACCAATCCGTCCAACACCTTCTTCGCCATCAAGCGCCTGATCGGCCGCAATTTCGACGACCCCGTCGTGGCGAAGGACAAGGGCATGGTGCCCTATGAGATCGTCAAGGGGCCGACCGGCGACGCCTGGGTGAAGGCCCACGGCAAGGACTATTCGCCCCAGCAGGTGTCGGCCTACACGCTCGGCAAGATGAAAGAGGCCGCGGAGGCCTATCTGGGCGAGAAGGTCACCCAGGCCGTCATCACCGTTCCCGCCTATTTCAACGACAGCCAGCGTCAGGCCACCAAGGACGCCGGCAAGATCGCCGGCCTTGAGGTCCTGCGCATCATCAACGAGCCGACGGCCGCGGCGCTCGCCTATGGCCTTGAAAAGAACGACGGCCAGAAGATCGCCGTCTACGACCTCGGCGGCGGCACCTTCGACGTCTCGATCCTCGAGATCGGCGACGGCGTCTTCGAGGTGAAGTCGACCAATGGCGACACCTTCCTGGGCGGCGAGGACTTCGACCTGCGCCTGGTCGATTATCTCGCCGACGAGTTCAAGAAGGAGCAGGGCGTCGACCTTCGCCAGGACAAGCTGGCCCTGCAGCGCCTGAAGGAAGAGGCCGAAAAGGCCAAGAAGGAGCTCAGCTCCACGACCCAGTACGAGGTCAACCTGCCGTTCATCACCATGAACGCGTCGGGCCCGCTGCACCTGAACATCAAGCTGTCGCGTGCCAAGCTGGAGGCCCTGGTCGAGGACCTGGTCGCCCGCACCATCGAGCCGTGCCGCAAGGCGCTGGCCGACGCCGGCATGAAGGCCTCGGACATCGACGAGGTCGTCCTCGTCGGCGGCATGACCCGCATGCCCAAGGTGCAGGAGGCCGTGAAGGCCTTCTTCGGCAAGGAGCCCCACAAGGGCGTGAACCCTGACGAGGTCGTGGCCCTCGGTGCCGCGGTCCAGGCCGGCGTGCTGCAGGGCGACGTCAAGGACGTGCTGCTGCTGGACGTGACGCCCCTGACCCTCGGCATCGAAACCCTCGGCGGCGTCTTCACCCCGCTGATCGAACGCAACACGACCATCCCGACCAAGAAGAGCCAGACCTTCTCGACCGCAGACGACAACCAGTCGGCCGTGACGATCCGGGTCTTCCAGGGCGAGCGGCCGATGGCGCAGGACAACAAGATCCTTGGCCAGTTCGACCTGATGGGCATTCCGCCGGCCCCGCGCGGCATGCCGCAGATCGAGGTCGCCTTCGACATCGACGCCAACGGCATCGTGCACGTGACCGCCAAGGACAAGGCGACCAACAAGGAACAGTCGATCCGCATCCAGGCCAACGGCGGCCTGTCGGACGCGGATATCGACAAGATGGTCAAGGAAGCCGAGGCCAACGCCTCGGCCGACAAGGCCCGCAAGGAGCTGGTGGAGGCCCAGAACTCGGCCGACGCCCTGATCCACTCGACCGAGAAGGCCCTGTCGGAGCACGGCGACAAGGTCGGTGCCGAGGAGAAGACGGCCATCGAGACCGCCCTGACCGATCTCAAGGCGGCGAAGGACGGCGCAGATCCGGAAGCCATCCGCGAGAAGACCAACACCCTGGCCCAGGCCTCGATGAAGCTGGGTGAGGCGATGTACGCGGCCCAGCAGGGCGCCGGCGACGGCGCCGCGGCCGAGGGCCAGCCCGCCGACGACGGCGTAGTCGACGCCGAGTTCGAGGAAGTCTCGGATTCCGACGACAAGAAGAGCGCCTGACGCGCCTGAAATCAGGGAACGGCCCCGCTTGTCATCCGACGGGCGGGGCCTTTTCTTAAGTCTTGCATCACCGGATCGGGTTCCCATGTCACCCCGGTCATCGCCGGACCTTCAGACGTCGGAACGACGCGAGGGCCGGTAGAGAGTCAGAGGATTTCCGCCGCATGGCGCAGCGCGACTACTACGAGGTGCTCGGGGTCGAACGCACGGCCGACGCCGCCGCCCTGAAGGCCGCTTACCGCAAGCTGGCCATGCAGCACCACCCGGACCGCAACGGCGGCTCGGACGAGTCCATGGCGAAGTTCAAGGAGATCTCCGAGGCCTATTCGGTGCTCTCCGACGACCAGAAGCGGGCCCACTACGACCGCTTCGGCCACGCGGGCGGCGGAGCGGGCGGAAATCCGTTCGGTCAAGGGCAGGGCTTCCACGACGTCAACGACATCTTCGCCCAAGTGTTCGGAGACGCCTTCGGCGACGTCTTCGGGGGCCGCGCTGGCGGCGGCGCGCGCGGCGGTCCGCGACGCGGCTCCGATCTGCGCTACGACCTCGAGATCACCCTGGAACAGGCCTATCAGGGCGCCGAGGTGGAGATCGCGGTTCCCGCGACCCTGACCTGCACCACCTGTGACGGCTCCGGTGCCAAGGCCGGAACCCAGCCCGTCACGTGCACCACCTGCGCCGGCCAGGGCCGCGTCCGCACCGCCAACGGCTTCTTCCAGATGGAGCGCACCTGCCCGCGTTGCGGCGGACAGGGGAAGATGATCGCCGAACCCTGCACCAGCTGCATGGGCCACGGTCTTGTGCGCAAGACCCGCACCCTGAACCTGCAGATCCCCGCCGGCGTCGACGACGGCTCGCGCATCCGCCTGACGGGCGAGGGCGACGCCGGCCAGCGCGGCGGCCCGCGCGGGGACCTGTACGTCTTCCTGTCGGTGACGCCGCACGACCTGTTCGAGCGCGACAACCTGGATCTGCTGGTCACCGTGCCGGTGCCCATGACGGTGGCGGCGCTGGGCGGCGACATCGAGGCCCCTTGTCTGGTCAGCCAGGCCTGCGACGGCAACTGCAAGGCTCCGGTCGGCGTCCCCGCCGGCTCCCAGACCGGCAAGACGGTGCGCATCAAGGGCAAGGGCATGCCGCACCTGAACGGCAAGACGCGCGGGGATCTGGTCGTCGAACTGTTCGTCGAGACCCCGACCGACCTGACCGCGCGTCAGAAGGAACTGCTGCAGGAGCTGGCGGATTCGCTGGGCGAGACCCAGACGCCGCGGAACTCCACCTTCACCGGCAAGGCGAAACGCTTCTGGGCCGACATTCTGGGCAGCAACGAGACCGCCCAGTGAACGGCGTCCTGCACGTCGGAATCTCCGGGGCCCGGGGCCGCATGGGCCGGGCCGTCTCGGCCGCGCTGGACGCCCGCGACGACGTGGTGGTCGCCGCCCGGTTCGATCGGGGCGAGACGCCCGATCTGTCGCGCTGCGACGTGGTCATCGACTTCTCGACGCCGGAGGCCTCGCTGGAGCTGGCGCAGGCCTGCGCACAACGCGGTGGGCCGGCGCTGGTGATCGGTTCAACCGGCCTGACGCCCGAACAGCTGGCCGGGATCGAGGCGGCCGCCGACAAGGTCGCGATCGTCCGCAGCGGCAATTTCTCGCTCGGCGTCAACATTTTGATCGGCCTGGTCGAGCACGCGGCGCAGCGTCTGGACGCGCGCGACTGGGACGTCGAGGTTCTGGAGGCGCATCATCGCAGGAAGGTCGACGCCCCGTCCGGGACCGCCCTGATGTTGGGTCAGGCGGTCGCCAACGGCCGCGACGTCGACCTGGCCGACGTGCGGGCCGCGCCGCGCGACGGCGTGGGCGGAGTGCGCAAGGAGGGCGAGATCGGCTTCGCGGCCCTGCGCGCCGGCGGCATCATCGGCGAGCACTCGGTGATCTTCGCAAGCGAGGACGAGACGGTGACGCTCAGCCACTCCGCGGTCGACCGCAGCCTGTTCGCCAGGGGCGCGGTCGCCGCGGCGGCCTGGGCTTGCAACCGCAAGCCGGGGCTCTACGACATGCAGGACGTGCTCGGCTTCCGCCAGGCCTGACGCCGTCGCCGCCGGCGACGAAGTCCCTTCCATCCCCGCCGTGCAAGGATGTCCATGCGCCCCTCCGATCGCCAACCCGACCAGCTTCGTCCCGTTACGCTGGAGACCGGCGTCAACCGCCATGCCGAGGGGTCGTGCCTGGTCTCGTTCGGCCATACCAAAGTTCTGGTGACCTGTTCGGTTGAGGACGGGGTGCCCGGCTGGCTGCGTGGCAAGGGCCAGGGCTGGGTCACGGCCGAGTACGGCATGCTGCCCCGCGCCACCCACACCCGCGGACGGCGCGAGGCCGCGGCCGGCAAGCAGTCAGGCCGGACGCAGGAGATCCAGCGCCTGATCGGCCGGTCGCTGCGCGCCGTGGTCGACCTGAAGGCCTTGGGCGAGCGCCAGGTGACGCTGGACTGCGACGTCATCCAGGCCGATGGCGGCACCCGCACGGCGGCCATCACGGGGGCTTGGACGGCCATGGCCAGCGCCTTCTCCTACCTGCGCGCCGAGGGCGTGCTGAAGGCCGATCCGATCCTCGATCAAGTTGCCGCCGTCAGCTGCGGCGTCTTCGCCGACGTGCCGGTTCTGGACCTCGACTACGAGGAAGACAGCCAGGCCGAGGCCGATTCCAACTTCGTCCTGACCGGCTCGGGCACGATCGTCGAGATCCAGGCCACGGGCGAGAAGCGCGGCTTCACCCGCGCCGAGTTCGAGCGCCTGTTCAGCCTCGCCGAAGGCGGCTGCGCCGAGCTGTTCGCCCTGCAGCGGGCGGCGCTGGCCTGAGCCTCACTGGGCAGTCATGCCGCCGTCGATCTTGAACTCCGAGCCGGTGACGAACTTGCTCTCGTCCGAGGCCAGGTAGAGCACGCAGTAAGCCACGTCGTCGGGCTCGCCGATCCGCTTCAGGGGGATGCCGCGCGCCAGCTTCTGGTGCGCCAGGCCCTCGTCGCCGGCAGCCATGGCCACAAAGGGGTCCAGGATCGGCGTCTTGATGAAGACCGGGTGGACCGAGTTGCACCGCACGTTCCACTCGGCCCTTGCGGCCTCCAGCGCGATCGTCTTGGTGTACATCCAGACCCCGGCCTTGGTGGCGTTGTAGGCCCCCATGCCCGGCCCGGCGGCGAGGCCGGCGATCGACGAGATGTTGACGATCGAGGCCGGCGCGGCGGCGCGCAGGTGCGGCATGGCGTGCTTGCAGCCGAACATCACCGAGCGAAGGTTGATCTGGTACTGGCGGTCCCAGTTCTCGGCGGTGTCGCCCTCAACGAAGACCAGGTCGCCGCCGACGCCCGCGTTGTTGATCAGCACCGACAGGCCGCCCATCGCCGTCGCCGCTTCGGCGACGATTGACGCCCACTGGCCCTCGTCCGTCACGTCATGGGTGAAACCGAAGGCCGAGCCCGGAATCTCCGCGTCGATCTCCGCCGCGAGGGCCTGCGCCGCGTCGCCGTCGATGTCGGTGATGGCAACTTTCGCACCCTCACGCGCCAGCATCCACGCCATCGACCGGCCCAGGCCGCCGGCTCCGCCGGTGATCAGGGCGGTCTTGCCCGCGACCCGTCCCGCCATCACTGGCCCCCCATGGCGACGGCCGCCTCGTCGATGAAGCGGGCCAACGCCAGATCCTTCTCCGTCACCCCGCCTGCATCGTGCGTCGTCAGCACGATCTCGACGCCGTTGTAGACGTTCGACCATTCCGGATGGTGGTCGGCCTTGTCCGCCCACAGCGCCACACGGGTCATGAAGCCGAAGGCCGCGTTGAAGTCGGCGAACTTCAGGTCCCGCCGGATCGCGGGCCGTTCACCCGGCTCGACCCGCCAGAGAGGCAGGTCCTTCAGCACCGTGTCCAGTTCCAGCCGATCGGCCATGGCGTTCCTCCGTTTGCTCCGGCCTAGTCCGGCCGTGACGCGTCGACAAGGGCGGCGGAACGCATGGTCAAGCTTGGCGTTGTCGAACCGCGTCAGTCGAAGGGCAGGTCGATGGAGAATCTCTGGATCGCCGCGCTCGACCCCGCCGACCGGCGGCGGCTCGAGCCACACCTCAACGAACGTCCGTTCCTGCAGGGGCAGACCCTGTTCGACGCCGGCGAGGCGGTCGACGAAGTCTGGTTTCCGCTGGACGGCGTGGTGTCCCTGATGACCGTGCTGGCCGACGAGCGCATGGTCGAGACCGCGGCCATCGGCCGCGAGGGGCTGGTGGGCGTGACCTGTGGACCCCTCAACGCGCGGGCCTCCAGCCGGGCCATCGCCCAGATCCAGGGTTCCGCCGCCTGCTGCCCATCGGACGTCTTTTCCGACGCCCTGGCGAAGAGCGAGTCGATGCGCGCGGCCCTCTCGCGCTTCACCGAGAACCTTCTGGCCCAGGTCCAGCAGACGGCCGCATGCAACGCCCAGCACCGTCTCGACGAACGGCTGGCGCGGTGGCTGCTGACGCTGCACGACAGGGCCGACGCCGACCGGTTCGACCTGACCCAACAGGACATCGCCGGCATGCTGGGCGTGCGGCGCGCCACCGTCAGCGAGGTCGGCACGATGCTGGAGGACCGCAAGCTGATCGCGCGCGGGCGGGGCTGGGTCGAGGTTCTGGACCGGCGCGGCCTGGAGAAGGCGTCCTGCGGCTGCTACCGGATGATGCGCGCCGTTTCGACCGACCTCGGGGTGCCGCTGCCGAAGTTCGACTGAGCAGGCCCTTGGCATGACGCCGTTCGTCGGGCGATGGTGCAGCATGGACGCTCCCGTCGAGGCTCCCCCGCCGAAGAGATCCCGTCGCGACTGGTGCCGCTGGGCCCCCCGCGCCGTGTTCGAGAGCGTGCTGATCGTTTTCTCGGTCGTGCTTGCGCTCGGCCTGACCAACTGGGTCGAGCAGCGCAAGACCGCCGCCGAGGTGGCCGATGCACGCGAATACTTCGTGGCCGAAATCCGCGCCAACCGGGCGATTGTCACGGGCGACGCCATCCTGCCGCACCATCGACGCCTGCGCTCGATCTTCTCCGACGCCGCAGGACTTCCCGCGCCGACACAGGCTGACGCCATGCGAGCCTATGGTGCCATGTTCGAAACCGGTCTTCATGTGCCGCCGCTGCGCGACGCGGTCTGGCGCAGCGTCCAGACCGGTGAGTTGCTGGGCGAGATGCCGCTGGAGGACGTGTTTCTTCTGGCCGACGTCTATGCTGCCCAGTCGCAGTTGCTCGAATCGAACGGCCGGTTCGTAGAGGGCATGCCGCCGGTTCTGGCGGGACTGGAGCGAGGCGACGGCGTGCGCGCAGCGATCATGGCCGGCCAGCTCCACCTCGGCGACGTCGTCGCCGGTGAGGAGGGCCTTGTCCGCCTCTACGACCGCGCCCTCGCCCGACTGGACCCCGACGGTGAAGCCGCGACCTCGCCGACCGGTGACGCAGGGCGCGCGGGCAGCTAAACCCCGCCCATGACCGACGCCGCCTCCGGCCCCCAGAAGACTTCGCCCTTCGGCTTCCGTGACCTGGAGGCCGGCGAGAAGGTGCGCGCCGTGCGCGGCGTCTTCGAGTCCGTGGCACCCAGCTATGACCGGATGAACGACCTGATGTCCGGGGGCGTGCACCGCCTCTGGAAGGACGCCGTGGCCGCGCGGATGAACCCCCGCCCCGGCGAGACCATTCTGGACGTCGCCGGCGGCACAGGGGATCTGGCCCGGCGCTACGCGGCCTTGGCTCGCAAGGCCAAGGCGCGGAACGGCGGCCCCGACGTCGCCGTGATCGTGCTGGACTACAACGCCGAGATGATCCGCGCAGGCGTCGAGCGCGGACACGAGCCGGAACTGACCTGGGTGGTCGGCGACGCCATGGCTCTGCCCCTGCCCGACGCCTCGGTCGACGCCTGTTCGATCGGGTTCGGCATCCGCAACGTCGCCGACGTGGATCAGGCCCTGCGGGAGGCGCGGCGGGTGCTGAAGCCCGGCGGGCGGTTTCTGTGCCTGGAGTTCAGCAGGCCCACGGCGGCGGCCGTCCGCGCCGCCTATGACGCCTGGTCGTTCCACGCCATTCCGAAGATCGGCAAATGGGTGGCAAAGGACGAGGACAGCTATGTCTACCTGGTGGAGAGTATCCGCCGCTTTCCCGACCAGACCGCCTTCAAGGCGATGATGGAGGCCGCCGGCTTCGGCCGCGTGACCGTCACCAACTTCTCGGGCGGCGTCGCCGCCCTGCATCAGGGATGGGCGATCTGACCCGCCTGACCGACGTCGCGACGCCCCCGCCGGCACCGGTCGCCCAGCCCGTGCGGCGGCCCCTCGACGCGCTCGCGCGGCTGATGCGGTGGGGGTGGGTGCTGCTGCGCCACGACGCCCTGATCCCGCGGGAGGTCACGCCGATGCTGCCGCCGGCCGCCCGGCTGGCCGCGCGCGCCTGCCACATGTTCGCGGGGCCGCAGTCGCGCGCCGGCCGGCCGGGCGAACGCGTCGGCCGGGCCTTCGAGAGCCTGGGTCCGGTGGCCATCAAACTGGGTCAGGTTCTGGCCACGCGCGCGGACATCTTCGGCGTCCAGTTCGCCCGCGATCTCGGCCGGTTGAAGGATCGCCTGCCACCGTTCGCGTTGGAGGACGCCCGCCGTGAGATCGAGCGCGGGCTCGGCCGGTCCGTCGAGAGCCTTTTCACCGACCTGCAGCCGGCCGTCGCCGCGGCCTCGCTGGCGCAGGCGCACCCGGCCTTTCTGGCCGACGGCCGCAAGGTGGCGGTCAAGGTGCTGCGTCCCGGAGTGGAACGGCGAGTGGCGCGCGGGCTGGACGCCATGCGGCTGGCTGCCCGGCTGGCCGAGCGGTTCGTAGAGCCGTCGCGGCGGCTGGAACCCCGCGCCTTTGTCGAGATCGTGGCGCGGTCGATGCAGATTGAGCTGGACATGCGGCTGGAAGCGGCCGCCGCTTCCGAACTGGGCGACGTCATGGCGAGGGCCCGCGCCGACGGCCGCGCCCACATGTCCGCCCCGGCGGTCGTCTGGGACGGCGTCGGCAAGCGGGTTCTGACGCTGGAATGGGCACCCGGCATTCCCATGACCGACCCGGCCGCGGCGGAGCAGCCGGGTCTGGACAAGGACGCCCTCGCCGACAACGTGGTGCGCGCGTTCCTGATCCAGGCGCTGGACCACGGCACCTTCCACGCCGATCTGCACGAGGGGAACCTGTTCTGCCATGCCCCGGCGGAGCTGACGGCGGTCGATTTCGGCATCGTCGGCCGACTGGGACCCGCCGAGCGCCGGTATCTGGCAGAAATCCTGTGGGGCTTCCTGAACCGCGACTACGACCGCATCGCCCGGGTGCATTTCGAGGCCGGCTACGTGCCGCCTGAACATTCGGTCGAGGCCTTCGCCCAGGCCCTGCGCGCGGTCGGCGAGCCGGTCATCGGCAAGCAGGCCTCGCAGGTTTCCATGGGCCGACTGCTGGGCCAGCTGTTCGAGATCACCGACCTGTTCGACATGCGTCTGAGACCGGAGCTGATCCTGCTTCAGAAGACGATGGTCTCGGTCGAGGGCGTCGCGCGCCGCCTGAACCCCGACCACGACCTGTGGGCGGCGGCCGAGCCGGTCGTGGCTGCGTGGATCCGCCGCGAGTTGGGGCCCCAGGCCCAGGTACGGGATCTGCTGGAAGAGGCGCGCGCGGTGTTGAAGGCGCTGGCGCGTCAGGCGCGGACCCCGCCGGCACCTGCGGTGGTGGTGGAGAGCCGGCCAACGCCCGTCTGGAAGGGCGTCGTCGCCCTGCTGGCTCTGCTGACCGGCGGGGCCGCCCTTGTTCTGTCGCTTTGGCCGCGCATTCTGGGATGATCAGGGCCGCGTTCAGGAGTTTCGTCCCCATGAAGACCCTCGCCGCCGGCGCGTTCGTCGCCGCCGCCCTGTGCGCCGGCACCGCCGCCGCCCAGGACCAGACCGTCGCCGCAGGGCGGATCCAGAACACCTTTGACGCCTCGGGCCGGACCGCCACGGTGAGCGTCCCCGCCCGCACGGAGGCCGATCCGCGCGCGGAGCCCGCGATCCGCGCCTTCATCGGCGGCCTGCAGACCGGCACAGTCGACTGGAGCGCCTTCACGCCGGGTCTGGCCGCCCAGATGCAGCCGGGCGAGGCCCAGGCCGTCGAGGTCATCCGCGGCCTGGGCGCCCTGGAAAGCGTGGAGTGGTTCCAGCATCGGGACGGCGCCGACCTCTTCCTCGTCCGCTTCGAGGAGGCCGACACCCAGTGGGTCATCGGTTTCGAGGACGACGGAAAGATCGCCGCCCTGCTGTTCCGCCCGGCCCCGCCGATCCCCCAGACGCCGGAATCCCCGGAGGACTGAGGTCAGTCCAGACCGGGCCGTCCCCGGCCGGACTTCACGCCTGACCGCACGGCCTTGGCCTGCAGCCGCCTCTCCTTTGAGGCACGGGTCGGCCGGGTGGCCACGCGCTTGACCGGCCGGACCGCCGCGCGGTCGATCAGGTCGTGGAGCCGGTCCAGCGCATCCTGCCGGTTGCGCTCCTGGGTCCGGAACCTCACGGCGGAGATCAGGATCACGCCGTCGTTGGTCAGCCGCGAACCCGCCAGCTTCATCAACCGCTCGCGGACGTCCTCGGGCAGGCCCGGCGAGTTGCGGGCGTCGAAGCGCAGCTGGACCGCCGTCGACACCTTGTTGACATTCTGCCCGCCCGGGCCGCCGGCGCGGAAGAAACGGAACTCCAGCTCTGATTCTGGCGGGCGGAACATCGCCCCATGATGACGCCCCGGGGCCTCAGCCCCAAGGGCCGCGCGGACGATCCGTGGTCGTCGGCACGCTGGTGCCCGCGATCCCGGCGAAGACGGGCTCGGTCGGGACCGCGGGCTCCAGTGCGCGAGGGCGCAGGCCGAGACGCTCGGCCAGCTCCATCAGGGCGCGCACCCGGTTGCCCGTCGCGGGATGGGTCGAAAACAGATTGTCGGCGCCCTGACCCGACAGGGGGTTGATGATGAACAGCTGGGCCGAAGCCGGATTGCGCTCGGCGGTGTGATTGACGAGGCGGCGGGCGTGGCCCTCGATCTTCTGGAGCGCGCTGGCGAGGGCATGGGGATCCCCGGCGATCTCGGCGCCGACGCGGTCCGCCTCGTACTCGCGCGAGCGGCTTATGGCCATCTGGACCAGGGCTGCGGCCATGGGGGCCAGCAGCATCAGGGCGATCGTGCCGACGATCCCGCCCGGCCGGTCGCGATCGCCGCCGAAGATCAGGGCGAAATTGGCGAGGGCCGAGATGGCGCCGGCGACGGTGGCCGTGACCGTCATGGTCAGGGTATCGCGGTTCTTCACGTGCGCCAGCTCGTGGGCCATCACCGCGCGCACTTCCTCGCGCGTCAGCATGTCGAGCAGGCCGGTGGTGGCGCAGACGGCCGCGTTCTTCGGGTCGCGGCCGGTGGCGAAGGCGTTGGGCTGGTCGTTGGGAATGATCGCCACTTTCGGCCGCGGAAGCCCGGCCGCCTCCGCCATTTCCAGCACGTCAGTCACATAGACCCGCACCATCGCGTTGGGATGGGTCTCGTCGACAGGCTGGGCCCGGTACAGGCGCAGCACGATCTTGTCGGCGTTCCAGTAGCTGAAAAGGTTCATGGCCCCTACGACGACGAGGGCGATCAGCATGCCGTTGACGCCGCCCAGCCACAGGCCGACGGCACCGAACAGGGCGGTCAGGGCCGCCAGCAGGATGAAGGTCTTCAGATGGTTCATCGCGGGTCCAGGGTCGCGTCGCACGCTTCGTCCCATTAAATGAGAACGTCCCCCTCTGCCTCAAGAGACCGCCCCTGTGACCGAAGCGCCCACCGACGCCGAACCTGGCCTGAACCCCGACGTGCCTGGTGCCCGGCCGGACCGGCCTCTGACGGCCGTGGAGCGGGCCTCGCTGCTGGAGGCGGAGGCCCGCCGCCTCGCCGAAGCGCCCGCGGTGCTGCCGCCCGAGGAGGGCGGCCCTCGCGGACCGGAGCCGACGCGCTACGGCGACTGGGAGAAAAAGGGTCTGGCGGTCGATTTCTGATCGCGCGGGCGGGGAATTCGGGCGAATCGACTCGCCCGCCGCAGGTTTTCCGAACCGGGCGGCCCGAACGGCGTTAACCTTTCCGCAATCGCGCGGAGGAGGGACCCATGCGTCGCATCGTTTTCGGAGCCCTGACGGGTGCCGCCGCCCTGGGCCTGGCCTGCGCCGCCTCGGCCCAGTCCGGCCATGTCACCTATGGTCAGCCATCCTACGGGGGTCAGGGGCACGTCACCTACGGGCAACCGACGGTCCAGGACTACCGCTACGCCCACGGCGGGCAGGTGGTGGCCGAGGCCCGGGGCGCGTCCTATGCCGCGACGGGGGCCTGGGCCGACGGACGGTCGGGCTATGGCTACGCCTATGAGAGCTACGGCGGCGGATGCCGGGACCGGTGCGGCGGACACTATGCGCCGCCCCCGCCGCCCAGCCGGGGGTGCCACGACCCCTGCGGCGGCTACGGCCAGGGCTATGGTGTCGGCTACGCCTATTCCGGCGGCTATACGTACTCGGAGACGTCGCACTGGTCCGAGCGGCGCGGACACTGGGGCCGGTACCAGCCGCGGGGCCATCAGGACCGCGGCGGCCGATATGGCTACAGCGAGCGCCACGACCGCCGCGGCTATCATGACCGGGGCGGCTATCACGACGACCGGCCGCCGACCGGCCGGGACCATCACCGTCACGACCGCGACTGCGGCTGCTACACCATCCTCGACGACCGCTGAGGCCGCCGGAGCTCAGGCGGCGGGCTGAAGCATCTCTGCCGCGATCCGCGCCGCCGCTGTAACCGGCGAGGCGGCGGCCACGACCGGCCGCGCGACGACCACGTGCGTGGCCCCGGCCGCGAGGGCCTGCGACGGCGTGGCCACGCGCTGCTGGTCGCCCACGTCGGCACCGGCCGGCCGCACGCCGGGGGTGACGATCAGGAAATCCGGACGGCCTGAGGCGAGCGCGATCTCGCGCACCCGCGCCGCCTCCAGCGGGCTGGAGACGACCCCGTCGACGCCGCAGTCCAGCGCCTGCCGCACACGGCGCTCGACCAGGGTCGCGGCCGTGTCGGCGTGACCGAGGTCGAGGAGATCGGCGTCAGACAGGCTGGTCAGAACGGTGACCCCCAGAATCTTCGTGCCTGAGCCCGCGGCGTCGCGTCCCTTCACGGCGGCGCGCATGACCTGCGGATGGGCGTGCACCGTCAGCAGGTCGCAGCCGCCCTCGGCCACCGCACGGGCGGCACCTTCGACCTGGGCCCCGATGTCGTGCAGTTTCCAGTCCTGGAACACCATCTTGCCGCGCGCGCGGAGGTCATGGGCGAGGGCCACGCCGCCGGGACGGGCCAGCAGGGTCAGACCGATCTTGTAGCTCTCCACCGCGTCGGCCAGCCGGTCGACCATGGCCCGGGCGGCGTCGATCGACGGCAGGTCCAGCCCCACGATCAGGCGCGGGTCGGCGAGCAAGGGGCTGGTCATGGCGGTCCTTTCGGCCCTCGGGGGGTGGACGCGCAGGCGCACGTCCGCCCAAATGGGCGCTGCAGCTGAATTGTCGGCAAGGGGATGACATGGACGCCGTCGATCTTGGGGTCAACCTGTTCGTGGCGCTGTTCGCCCTGGTCGATCCCATCGGCAACATCCCGATCTTCGCGGCCGCCACGGCCGGGGCCAGCCTGCGGCAGAGGGCGTCGCTGGCGGCGCTGATCTGCATCTTCGCGGCCTTCCTGCTGGCCTTCTTCTTCCTGACCGGCCTGTCGCTGCTGCAGTTCTTCGGCATCTCGCTGGCGGCGTTCCGGATCGCGGGCGGCATCCTGCTGCTGCTGCTGGGCCTGCACATGACGGGCGACGACTTTCTGAAGAGCTTCACCGACGGCGACTCCGCCGCCGACGTGGCGGACGTGCGCGGCTATGCGCGGCGACGGTTCCAGCGGCTGGTCGTGCCGTTCGCCATGCCGCTGATGATCGGCCCGGGCGCCATCTCGACGATGATCATCCAGGCGGGGGAGGCGACCAAGATCGGCCCGGCGGCGCAGGCGGCGGGGTATGTGGCCATCGGCGCGGCCTGTTTCGTCACCTTCGTCTGCTTCTCCCTGACCGGGCCGATCAGCCGGCTGCTGGGCGAGGTCGGCATGGCGATCATCGTGCGGGTGCTGGGCCTGATCCTGTGCGCCCTGGCGATCCAGTTCATCCTGCTGGGCCTGTCGGAAGCGATCCCCGGCATGATCTCCTCCGTCGTGACCACGCCCTATCCGACGGGCGGGCACTGAGCCGTCAGAAGGCGGGCGCGGTCGCCGTCCGCCGGTCGAAGTCATCCTGGGCCGCCACGGTGGAGCGGCGGTAGAGCAGGGCCTCGGCCACGTGGGTGCGGCGGATTCCGTCGGCCCCGTCCAGATCGGCGATGGTGCGGGCCAGCCTGAGCGTGCGGGTCCAGCCGCGCGCGGTCAGACCCGCCGCCTCTCCCGCCCGCGCCAGCAGCGCCTTGCCGGGCTCGTCGGGCGAGGCGAACCGCTCCAGCGCCTCGCCCTCCAGTCGGGCGTTGATCCCGCCGGTGCGGGCGGTCTGGGCTTCACGCGCTGCGGCCACGCGGGCCGCGGCCTCGGCCGTGCCTTCGGCCGGGGCCGGCAGGGCCATGTCGGCGGCGGTGACGGGCGGGACCTCAACCGTCAGGTCGATGCGGTCGAACAGGGGACCGGAGATGCGCCCGGCATAGTCCCGCTGGCAGCGCGGAGCCTTGCCGCAGGCCCCCTTGCCCGCGCCGCCGAGGCCGCAGCGGCAGGGGTTCATGGCCGCCACCAGCTGGAACCGGGCCGGATAGCGGACGTGGGCGTTGGCTCGGGCCACGGTCACCTCGCCCGTCTCCAGCGGCTGGCGCAGGGAATCCAGCGCCTGGGGCGAGAACTCCGGCAGTTCGTCGAGGAACAGCACGCCGTTGTGCGCCAGCGAGACCTCGCCGGGCCGGGCGCGGTGCCCGCCGCCGGTCAGGGCGGCCATGGAGGCGGAGTGGTGCGGGCTGCGGAACGGCCGGTCGCGGGCGATGGCGCCGCGCTCGATCATGCCGGCGACGGACCAGACCATGGAGGTCTCCAGCAGCTCCTGCGGCGTCAGCGGCGGCAACAGTCCGGGCAGACGCTGGGCCAGCATGGACTTGCCCGAGCCCGGCGGACCCACGAACAGCAGGTTGTGACCGCCGGCGGCGGCGATCTCCAGCGCGCGCTTGGCCCCTTCCTGGCCCTTGACCTCATTCAGGTCGCGCACCGCCTCGCCGGCGCGCAGCGGGCCCGGCTCGGGTTGGGACAGGCGCTGGGTGCCCTTGAAGTGGTTGATCAGGCCGATCAGGGAGCGGGGGGCCAGGATCCGGGCGTCGCCGGCCCAGGCGGCCTCGGGCCCGTTGGCCTCCGGACAGATCAGGCCCATGCCCATGGCCGAGGCCGTCACGGCGGCCGGCAGGGTGCCGCCCACCGGGGCGATCTGGCCCGACAGGCCCAGTTCGCCGACGGCGCACCAGCCGTCCAGCGCATCCAGCGGGATCACCCCCATGGCCGCCAGCAGGGCCAGGGCGATGGGCAGGTCGAAATGGCTGCCTTCCTTGGGCAGGTCGGCGGGGGCGAGGTTGGCGATGATGCGCTTGGACGGCAGGGCCAGGCCGATCCCGGCGAAGGCCCCGCGCACCCGCTCCCGGCTCTCGGCCACGGCCTTGTCGGGCAGGCCGACGAGGGTGAAGCTGGGCTGGGTCGCGCCGACCAGCTGGACCTCGACGTCGACGCGCCGCGCATCCACCCCGTCGAACGCCACCGTCACCGCCCGCGCGACCATGCTTCCCTCCCTCGACCCCAACAGAACAGAACATGAACTAACACGGGTTGGCAAGCACGCGTGTTCGCTCCGTCGCTTTCGCGCGGAGGTGGAGGGCAGGCGGAGCGCCGGGCGCGGAGCCCGGATGTGAGACTGGAATTACCGTTTCGGCTTCGCGTGACGCTCCGCGCGCGTGGTTTTCCGGCAGCTTGCGGCGGGTGGCGCTCTTAGCGCCTTACCGCAGTCGCCTCCGGCGGGCGGCGACGTCCTGCGACGTCTGCCGGAACGGTCCAGGTATCCCCCCTGACCCTTGCCCGGGATCATCTCCTGGAGATCCCGATCGGCCCCGCCTTTTTTGAGGGCCTACCGCTCACGCCCCGGGCGCTCGCTGCTTGAGGCCCGGACGTGGACGTTCGGCCCCGTCCGAGACGAGCCCCGCTCCACACGCTCCCGCCGCCGCAAGGTCGCAGGCCTTACGAGCCCTCCGGTGCGACGGGACAGGCGAAGGATGGCGGATGGACGGACCGGCGTCGGGCTTTGGGGTGAAGTTCTTGGCAGGGCGTTGATTGCGCGCGGGTTTCCGGCGCAGATCGTCACAATGGAGGCGGGTGAGCCGACGCAATCCTTCCCCGCGCGCCGGGGAAGGAAGGCGAAGCGGGAGGAACGACGGGAGTCAGCCCAACCGCGTCGCGATCGCGTCCCACATCAGGGCGGTGGCGTCGACGCCGGTGAAGGTTTTCAGCTGCTGGGCCCCGGTGGGCGAGGTGACGTTGATCTCGGTGAGGTAGTCGCCGATCACGTCGATGCCGACGAAGACGAGACCACGAGCTTTCAGCTCCGGCCCGATCAGGGCGCAGATCTCGCGGTCGCGGGCGGTCAGCTCGACGGCCTCGGCGGTGCCGCCGACGCGCAGGTTGGAGCGGACCTGACCCTTCAGCGGCACGCGGTTGATGGCGCCGACCGGCTCGCCCTCGATCAGGATGATCCGCTTGTCGCCGGCCGAGACCTGGGGGACGAATTTCTGGATCACCAGCGGGTCGCGGCTGCCGGTGGCGTGGATCTCGACGAGGGCGGCGAGGTTCGGATCGCCGGCCTTCAGCTTGACCACGCCCGATCCGGCCGCGCCGTGCAGGGGTTTCAGCACCACGTCGCCTTCGCGCGCATGGAAATCCTCCAGCGCCTCGACGTCCGAGGAGATCAGGGTCGGGGGCTGCAGGTCGGGCCAGCGGGTGACCATCAGCTTTTCGGGGGCCGAACGCACCTCGGCGGGGTCGTTCAGCACCAGGGCATCGCCGCGCACCGCCTCGAGCAGGTAGGTGGCGGTGACGTAGGCCATATCGAAGGGCGGGTCCTGACGCATCAGGATCACGTCGACGTCTGAGTGCAGATCCAGCTTTTCAAAGTCGCCCAGCGTGACGACGTCGCCGTTCAGGACCGTGCGGCGGGCGCGACAGGACAGGCGGCCGTTCTCCAACGCCAAGGTGCGGAAGTCGTAGGTGTGGACGGCGAAGCCGCGGTCCTGGGCCGACTGGATCATCAGCCAGGTGGTGTCCGACTGGGGGTTCACCCCTTCGATGGGGTCCATCTGGACGGCAACCCGGGTCATGCGCGGCTCCTTGAAGGCGGTGCAGGGGGAATGGGCGTGCGCGCGGCCCGCCGCAAGGGTTCAGCCGTCGAACGCGAGCCGTTTCAGGTGGCGCGGCAGGCGCCCGGGGGCCAGGGCGATCAGGTCGACGCGCAGGGTACAGGCGCGCAGGGCGGGCCGGGAGCGGCGCACGGCCTCGCCCGCCGCGACGAGCCGCTTCGCCTGCTGCGGGCTGAGCGCCAGTTCGGCGGCGTCAAGCCGGGCCCGGCGCTTCACCTCGACCACGATCAGCTCGCGCCCCTTGTGGGCCAGCAGGTCGATCTCGCCCTGAGGCGTCTTCAGGCGGAAGGCCAGGATGCGGTGGCCGGTCAGCATCAGCCAGGCCGCGGCCAGCCATTCCGCCGCATGGCCTTCGCGCCACGCCGCCCCGCCCCGCGCGCGGCGGTCGGGACGGGGGCCGGTCACCCGCCGGCCTTCATCTGCAAAGCGCGGGCGTACAGCGCCTTGCGGTTCGCGCCGGTCTGTTTCGCCACCTCTGCGGCGGCCGGGCCGGGGGCGAGGCGGGTCAGGGCCTCGGACAGGGCGGCGTCGACGTCGTCGGCCGAGGTTTCGATCACCTCGCCGGGACCGACGACGATCACGATCTCGCCCTTCGGCGCCTGGGCGCGGGGATGCGCCGCCAGTTCGGACAGGGAGCCGCGCAGGCATTCCTCGTGCAGCTTGGTCAGCTCGCGGGTGACGGCGGCGGGGCGGTCGCCCAGCACCTCGGCCATGTCGGCGAGGCTGGCGGCGAGGCGCGGGCCGCTTTCGAAAAAGACCAGGGTGCGACCCGGCTCGGCCAGTTCGGCCAAGGCCGTCTTCCGCGCCGCGGATTTCGGCGGCAGGAAGCCGGCGAACAGGACCCGGTCGGCGGGCAGGCCGGCAAGGCACAGGGCCGCCAGCAGGCTGGAGGCGCCCGGGATGGGGTGGACCGGCAGGCCGGCCGCGATGACCTCGCGCGCCACGACGAAGCCGGGGTCGCTGACCATCGGCGTGCCGGCGTCGGAGATCAGGGCCACGACCTGGCCCTCGGCGATGCGCTCGACCGCGATCCGTGCAGCGCGTCCCGAGGCGTGGTCGTCGCAACGTTCCAGCTTCGCCTTCAGCCCATAGGCGGCCAGCAGCTTGGCCGACACCCGGGTGTCCTCGGCCAGCACCAGATCGGCGGCGGCCAGCACGTCCAGCCCGCGCAGCGTCATGTCGCGCAGGTTTCCGATGGGGGTGGCGACCAGATACAGCCCCGGGCTGACCGGCCGGGGCGGCGGCGCGGCGGGAGGAAAGGGACTGGGTTCGGGCATGGCGAGGACCGTGACAGCGTCCGACGGCGGGCTCAAGCGGTCAGCAGGCGCGCAGTGACCGCGTCCAGCAGAGGACGGCCGGTCGCGGTGGCGATGACGCGGCCGTCGGCGACGGTCAGGAAGCCTTCCTCGACCATCTCCGCCAGCGGGCGGGCGGCGGCGGGCAGGGCGTCGAGGACCGACAGGGGCACGCCCTCGACGGTGCGCAGGCCCAGCAGGACGCGCTCCTCGGCCGCCTCGTGCGGAGAGAGGGCGGCGTGCTCCTCCCAAGGGTCACCGGCCTCGACGCCCGCGACATAGGCGTCGATCTTCCTGTGCGCGACGGTGGCGGCGCGGACGCCGTCCCGCGTCAGCCGCCCGTGGGCGCCGGGGCCGAGGCCCAGATAGTCCCCGCCGCGCCAGACGTGGAGGTTATGCGCCGAGCGGGCCGCGACGCCCCGCGCATGGTTGGACACCTCATAGGCGTCGAAGCCGGCGGCCCCCAGCGTCGCCTGGGTGGTCTCATAGAGGGCGGCGGCCAGATCCTCGTCCGGCGGGGACCAGTCGCCGCGGCCGACGGCGCGGGCGAAGGCGGTGCCTTGAGCGACCGTCAGCTGATAGGGCGAGACGTGCTCGAAGCCGAGGTCCAGCGCCTGGGTCAGGGCGGCGCGCCAGTCGGCCACGGACTGGCCCGGCAAGGCGTGGATCAGGTCGATCGACAGGCGGGGGAAGATGCGGGCGGCGACGCCGACGGCGCGGCGCGCCTCGTCCGCGGAATGGTTGCGGCCGAGGAAGGCCAGCTGGGCGTCGTCCAGCGCCTGCACCCCCATGGACAGGCGGTTCACCCCGGCGGCGGCGAAGGCGGCGAAGCGGTCGGCTTCGGCGTCGGTCGGATTGGCCTCCAGCGTGACCTCGACCGGGTCGCTGGGAAACAGGTCGCGCGCGGCCGCGACCACCGCGGCGACATCGGCCGGGTCCATCAGGGACGGCGTGCCGCCGCCGAGGAAGATCGAGGCCAGACGGCGCGGGCCGGTCAGGGCCGCCTGGGCCCTGAGGTCGGCGAGGATGGCCGCCGTCAGGCTCGCGGCACGGTCCGTGTTGCCCCGCGCCCGCACGACGTTGAAGTCGCAATAGGGGCAGATGCGGGCGCAGAAGGGCCAGTGGACGTAGAGGGCGACGTCCGTGCCGGGATCGGGCGGCTCAGTCCTCAACCAGCGCGGCCTTGAGTTTGGCGAAGGCGACGGCGCGGTGGCTCATGGCGTCCTTGGCGTCGGGGTCCATCTCGCCGAAGGTTTCGGTGAAGCCCTCGGGGATGAAGATCGGGTCGTAGCCGAAGCCGCGGTCGCCGCGGGGCGGGAAGGTGACGACACCGTCGACGCGGCCCTCGACCACCACGGTCGGCCCGCCGGGCCAGGCCACGGCGAGGGCGGAGGTGAACCAGGCGGAGCGCTCGTCGCCGCCGACCTCCTCCAGCCGGCGCTCGACCTGGGCCATGGCGTGGACGAAATCCTTGTCCGGACCGGCCCAGCGGGCGGAAAAGATGCCGGGCGCGCCGCCCAGGGCCGCCACCGACAGGCCGGAGTCGTCGGCCAGCGACGGCAGGCCCGACCGCTCTGCCGCGTGGCGCGCCTTCAGCACCGCATTGCCCACGAATGTGCTCTCGGTCTCGTCGGGTTCGGGCAGATTCAGCTCCCCGGCGGTGACGATCGTGTAATTTCCGTCCAGCAGCGCCGCGATCTCGCGCGCCTTGCCCGGGTTGTGGGTGGCCGCGACCAGCCGCATCCCTTTGATAAGTCTGGGTTTCACTGCGCCTGGCTCCCTGCTGCGCCGACCTTGCCGAAGTTTAATATCGTTAAACGATATGTAACGTGCATTCGCGCCCCGCACGTCCTATCTATGATCTCAAGAACGAGGGGCCGCATCGTTCCCCCGGAGCTCCAGAAAGGGCACCGGAATGCAGCGGCAAAGAAAAACAAGCAATGACGCACCTCAATCAGGATAAACGGAGACACACGATGCACACCATGAGCGCTACCCGCTTCGCCGAGAAGGTCGGCTACGCCTTCGTCAACGGCGCCCTGCTGGCCGCCCTGCCGACCGCCCTGGTCGCCATCCTGCTGCAAGCCTTCTGAGCGGCAGGACTTTGACCGGAATGACAGTCGAAGCGATGCTGGAGCCGCGCGCGGTTCTGTCGAACCCCGCGCGGTGATCCGGCCCCGACCGTCATAAGGACTTCGAATGCCCCTGTCGCCCCGACGCCTTGCCCTGCCCGCCATACCGGGCCTGCGCGCGCTGGGGCCGGGGTCGGTGTCCAGCCTGCTGAAGACCGCGCTGGACGTCGCGTACGCCGTGCTGATCCTGCTGACCGCCCTGGGCGCGGTCCTGTTCATCACGGTCGCCTTCATTCCCATGGACCAGCTGGCGCTGAACGTCACCGACGACGCCGGCGGTGCCCAGATTCCCCTGCCCCGATCCCATGCCCTGTTCGGGGTCGGCGCCTTCATCGGCTATTTCGCCGGCTTCGCGCTGATCCTGCGCAACCTGCGCCGGGTGTTCCGCACCCTGACGCTGGGCGACCCGTTCCAGCCCGAGAACGTCGCGCGGCTGCGCCAGATCGGCTGGATCCTGGCCACGGTCACCGGCGGCGTCTGGGTCGGCCAGATGCTGGTCTCGCGGCTGGCCCGCGGCGTCATGGACCCACCCAGCCTGTTCAACCTGGTGACCCCCGCCTTCTCCGTCCTGGTCGTCTTCGTGCTGGCGGAGGTGTTCCGCGAGGGCGCGCGCCTGCGCCGCGAATCCGAACTGACGATCTGACCGCTCCGGTGTAAGAGCCCGCCCATGGCCATTCGCGTGAACCTGGACCGACTGCTGGCCGAGCGCCGGATGTCGCTGACCGAGCTCAGCGACCGCGTCGGCGTGACCGTGGCCAATCTGTCGATCCTGAAGACCGGCAAGGCGCGGGCCATGCGCTTCTCGACGCTGGACGCCCTGTGCCGCGAGCTGAACTGCACGCCCGGCGACCTGCTGGGCCATGCGCCGGGGCCGCAGGCCGGCGGCGACGACGCCGAAGAGGCATGAGCCGGCGCGACGACCTGTCGCCGGAGGATCGCCGCATCTGGGCGCGGGTCGCAGGATCGGCGGTTCCCCACAAACGCAAGAAGGCGCTGTTGACCTCGATGGTCGAGGCGCCCGCGGCCGCGCCCGGCGCCGGGCCGGCCCTGCCCGGAAAACGCAAGCCCTCCGTGCCGGCACCCGCGCCCTCGCCGTTGACGCCACCGCCCGCCGCCCCGCCCCGCACGCGCGGCACGCCCGAGGCGCTGGAGCCGCGCCGCCAGCGGCGGCTGTCGCGCGAGCGCGATCCCATCGACGCGCGCATCGACCTGCACGGCTATGGCCGGTTCCAGGCCCACGACGCCCTGACCGCCTTCCTGATCGGGGCGCAGGCGCGCGGGCACGGCGCGGTGCTGGTCATCACCGGTCAGGGGCGGCGCGGCGGCTCGGGCGTGATCCGCGCCAGCGTGCACGAATGGCTGACGGCGCCCGCCCTGCGCGGCGTGGTTTCCGGCTTCGCCCCCGCCGCCCGCAAACACGGCGGCGACGGGGCGCTGTACGTGACGATCCGGCGGGGGTGACCGCGAGCCTCACTGCTGGGTGGGATTTCGCTTCAGCACGCCGCACGTCTCCGCGCCAAACCCCATGGAGGTGTCGATCCGAAAGAAGCCCCTACCAGTAAAATAGTGACACCGAACGGTCCTTAGGACGCCGTGGTTCTCTTCGGTCGTCTTGGGCGCGGGCGGCAGGGTGGTGTCGGTCAGCCAGTAAAGCACTCCGTGATTGGAGAGCGTCAGACCTGCATACCCAGCGACCGCTACCGCCAACACAAGCCATCGCTTAAGGCCGCGCTTCATGCGCCGATGATGGCGCACCGCCCGGCCAGCTGGTCAAGTCCGCTGATCAGGCCTGAAGCCGCAGCCCCGCGTCCTTCGCCAGCTGCTCCAGCGACACCATCGGGCGGGGGCCCCAGTGGGCGATGACTTCGGCGGCGGCGAGGGAACCCAGCTTGCCGGCGTCTTCCAGCGACAGGCCGCGGGCGAGGCCCAGCAGGAAGCCGGCGGCGTACTGGTCGCCGGCGCCGGTGGTGTCGACGACCTTGACGCCGGGGACGGCGGCGACCCTGACCCGGTCGGCGCCCGAGATGATCACGGACCCGTCGGGGCCGCGCGTGATGGCGGCGATCTCGACCATGGCGGCCAGCCGGTCGGCGGCGGCGTCGAAGTGCTGGGTCTCGAACAAGGCGGCCAGCTCGGCCTCATTGGCCAGGACGACGTCGGCCGACGTGGCGATGAAGTCCAGCAGTTCAGCCCGCCAGCGATGCACGACGAAGCTGTCCGACAGGGTGATCGCGACCTTGCGGCCCGCGTCGTGCGCGGCCCTGGCCGCCGCCTCGAAGGCCGCGCGACCCGGCGCCGGGTCGAACAGATAGCCTTCCAGATAGACGATCGCGCTGTCGCTGATCAGGGCCGCGTCGACGTCGGCGACGGTCAGCTGGTTGGCGGCGCCCAGGAAGGTGCACATGGTGCGCTGGCCGTCGGCGGTCACATTGATCAGGCAACGCCCGGTACCCAGACCGGCGGCGACGCCGTCGACCAGGGGCGCGACGTCGAAATGCACGCCCGCGGCGCGGATGTCGTGGGCGAAGACCTCGCCCAGCTGGTCGTCGGCGACCTTGCCCAGATAGGCGGCGCGCCCGCCGAAGCTGCCCACGCCCGCCACCGTATTGCCGGCCGAGCCGCCGGACGCTTCCACGCCCGCGGCCATGGCGTCGTACAGGGCCGCGCTCTGGTCCGCGTCGACCAGCTGCATGGAGCCGGCGGTCAGGCCCTGCGCCTCCAGGAAGGCGGGGTCGCAGGGCGCGAGCACGTCGACGATGGCGTTGCCGACGGCGCAGACGTCGAAGCGGACGGGGGAATGGGTGCGGGTCATGGCGCGCCCTTAGCCGCCCGGAGCCGGTTTCACCAGCGGCAAACCCCGGTGCGACCCCCGGAAATCTTGACCGCGGACGCCCCGGAGCCTACCTCGACGGCATGACCGTGCGCCGCATACTGACCGTCGACAACGCCGCCGACCTGGCTGTGCTGAAGCAGGTTTCGACCCCGGTCGAGGCCGTGGACGACGGCGTGCGCGCCCTGATGGACGACATGCTGGAGACCATGTACGCGGCCCCCGGCATCGGCCTGGCCGCGGTGCAGATCGGCGAACTGTCCCGCGTGGTGGTCATGGACCTCGGAGACGGTGCGCCCGATCCGGACGCCGAGGCGACCGAGGGTGCCGAGGAACCCGCCCGCGTCCCCAACCCCCGCTTCTTCGTCAACCCCGAGGTGCTGTGGGCCTCGGACGAGACCCTGCCGTACGAAGAGGGCTGCCTGTCGATCCCGGAGTATTTCGACAGCGTCGAACGCCCCGCCCGCGCCCGCGTCCGCTATCTGGACCGCGAGGGCCGGACGGTCGAGGAAGAGATCGACGGCCTGTACGCCGTCTGTTTCCAGCATGAGCTGGATCACCTGAACGGCGTGCTGTTCATCGACCACCTGTCCCGGCTGCGGCGCGACCGGGCCATGGCCAAGGTCAAGAAAGCCGCGAGGATGGCTGCCTGATGCCCCGTTTGAAGCGCAGCCCCGACCGCATCATCGACCCGCGCGGCCGTCGCCGCCTGACCCGTAACGAGAAGGTCGGCGTGGCCGGCCTCGTCACCCTGCTGGGCGTGGCCCTGGCGGGCGTGGTGGCGGGCATGATCATCGACCGCCTGCTGAGCTTCGACGACGCCCTGGACCCCGGCGGCGAATGGGACGAGGGCGGCGGGGTCTTCACGCGCTGGGAGTGAGGCGCGGAGGGCTGCGGTAAGCCGGCGCAGCAGATGTCCGGGAAGGGTGGAAAGCGGTCCTTTACCGCAAGGGCCTGGCGCGAACCTTTGCTCCGCCCTGCGAACCCAGCTCTCTCAATGGGGACATGTAACCACTTTGGCGGATGAGCGTTACAGCTTGGCTGTGATTTTCGGGACGTGATTTGCGGGACTTGACGTGGCGGCACCAGACATCCTTCGACCTGAAGCCGCATTCGGCATCCCGGGCCTGGACGACATCCTGGCGGGAGGGCTGGAGCGGGAGCGAGTCTATCTGCTCGAGGGTGCGCCGGGCACCGGCAAGACAACCTCCGCCATGAACTTCCTTCTTGAGGGGGCGCGGCTTGGCGAGCGGGGGCTCTACATCACCCTGTCCGAGACCGAGGAAGAGCTGCGCGGCACCGCTCGGAGTCACCACTGGTCGCTCGAGGGTATCGACATCTTCGAGCTCGTTCCGCCGGAAAGCCTGCTTGACGAGCAGCAGCAGCAGAGCCTGCTTTACTCGTCCGATCTGGAGTTGGGCGAGACAACGCGGATGATTTTCGAGTCTGTCGAGCGCAATTCGCCCCGCCGCGTTGTGATCGACAGTCTGTCCGAGATCAGGCTCCTGGCTCAGAGCTCGCTGCGGTACCGACGCCAGGTGCTGGCCTTGAAGCACTATTTCGCCAAGCACGGTGCGACGGTGCTGCTGCTCGACGACCTCACCACTGACGTGAACGACAAGACGGTGCACAGCGTTGCCCACGGCGTGATCCAGCTACAGGAGCTGGCTCCGGAATACGGGGCGGAGCGACGTCGTGTCCGGGTGGTCAAATACCGGGGACGTCGCTTCCGGGGCGGCTATCACGACTTCACCATCAAGACCGGCGGTCTTGAAGTCTACCCGCGGATCGTCGCATCTGAGCACCACTCCGCCTTCGCCCGCGTCCCGATGTCGAGCGGCGTGGCAGAGCTTGACGCCCTTTTGGGCGGAGGCGTCGAGCGCGGGTCGAGCGCCCTCATTCTCGGACCGGCGGGCACAGGCAAGTCGCTTTTCACGATCAGCTTCGCCGTGGCGGCGGTGAAGCGCGGCGAGAAGGCGGCTGTATTCGTTTTCGACGAGGAGCTCGGTCTGCTCTACGACCGCATGAGCAAAATGGGCATCGATTTGAGATCGATGGAGGCGGACGGCCATCTCATTATCGAACAGGTCGACGCCGCGGAGATGTCGCCCGGCGAGTTTGCTTCGCGCGTTCGCGAATGCGTCTCGGCACAGGACATCCAGACCGTGGTGATTGACAGCCTGAACGGTTACCAGGCCGCCATGCCTCAGGAGCAGTTCCTTGTCCTGCACATCCACGAACTGCTCCAGTATCTCAACCGGCAGGGTGCCTCGACCTATCTGACGGTGGCTCAACATGGCCTCGTCGGGGAGATGAAGGCGCCGATCGACGTGACCTATCTGGCAGATACGGTGATCCTGCTTCGCTATTTCGAGGCAAAGGGGGAGGTTCGACGCGCCGTCTCGGTAATCAAGAAGCGGGCGGGCCAGCACGAGACCACGATCCGGGAATTCAACATCGGCTCCGACGGGCTCAAGCTGGGCGCACCGCTAAGCGGCTTTCACGGGGTCTTGCGCGGCGTGCCGAATTTCGTCGGCCCAGGCACCGGCCTTATGGGCGATCCGTCCGCGTGAGCGAGGGCGGCAACATTTCTCGCCGCTCGTTGCTGTTGACCCCCATGGGCAGGGATGGGGCGATCGCTACCGCCATCCTCGCCGAGGCGGATTGTCCGGCGCTCCGATGCCGGGACATCCACGACCTTCTTGTCCGAATGGATGAAGGTGCCGGCCTCGCCATCATCGTCGAGGACGTCTTGGGCTCGTCCGACCTCGCCGGGCTTTCCGCGTGGGTGCGAGGACAGCCGTCATGGTCCGACTTTCCCTTCCTGATCCTGACCCAGCGCGGCGGCAGCGTGGAACGCAACCCGCTGGCCCAGCGCATATCCCGGACCCTCGGCAACGTCGGCTTCCTTGAACGGCCGTTTCATCCGACCACCCTGGTAAGCGCCGTCCGCACCGCCCTGCGAGGGCGCAGTCGCCAGTATGAGGCCCGCGAGCGGATCGAGGAAATCAGGCACGCCGAGGCTCTTCTTGAACGCCGGGTTCGGGAGCGGACCGCCGAACTCGAAGCCGCCAACCGACAACTCGCCGACCAGATCGCCGAACGTGAAAAAGCCGAAAACGCACTGCGCCAGGCGCAACGTCTCGAAGCCGTCGGGCAACTGACGTCCGGCATCGCGCACGATTTCAACAACCTGCTCACCGTCATCATCGGCAACGTCGAGCAGATCAGCAAAAGGACAGAGGATCCATCGCTGCAGAAGCGCCTGTCCATGATGGGCGACGCCGCCCGTCGGGGCGCACAGCTGACGGCCCAGATGCTGGCTTTCTCGCGGCGTCAGAAACTCGAGCCGCGGGCCGTGGATCTGAACGACACCGTGCGCAGCATGAGAGACCTGCTGCAAAGCACGATCGGCGGGACAGTGCGTATCGTGGAGCCCGATCTGGCAGACGACCTGTGGCCCGCCATGATCGATCCAACCCAGATCGAGCTGGTGATCCTGAATCTGGCCATCAACGCCCGAGACGCGATGGAGGTCGGCGGAACCCTCAGGATCCAGACAGCCAACGTCGTCGCGCCTGAGCCTGTGACGCCCGAACAACCTCCCGCCGGCGAGCATGTCATGGTGTCGGTTTCGGACGATGGTTCAGGTATGGCCGACGAAGTTCTGGCCAAGGTCTTCGAGCCGTTTTTTACGACGAAGGCCGTGGGCAAGGGCTCCGGCCTGGGTCTGAGCCAAGTGTACGGCCTCGCAAAGCAATCCGGGGGCGGCGTCACGATCGATACAGCGATCGGCATGGGTACGACGATCAGGATTTTCCTGCCGCGCGCGGACGCCGATCCTTCCAGCGAGACTATCCCGGTCTCGGTCATCAGCGCTGAACCGCTCCCAGGCACAACTGTCCTGGTCGTCGACGACGATGACGCGGTCAGGGCTGTAACCTCGGGAATACTGGTGGACCTGGGCTATCACGTCGTCGAAGCTGGCAGCGGTGGGGCAGCCTTGGCCTTGGTCGATCAGCACACCGATATTCGGGCTGCGGTCCTGGATTTCGCCATGCCGGGCATGAATGGGCAAGAGGTCGCTCGACAGATCGCGGTCAGACGTCCGGGCCTGCCGATCCTTTTCGCGACGGGCTACGCGGATCTGGAGGCTTTGGCTTCCACGTCGGAAGACTTGATTATCCACAAGCCGTTTGACCAGAGCGAACTAGCTCAAAAGCTTTCGCTCGCCCTGGGCCCAAGCCTCTAGCCAGTATCCCTTCAAGCTCTCGCCAAGATCCTGAGCATCGCGTCAGTCGACCATGTTGCCGGTCCGCAACGGGTCGGGAGCGGACCTTGGCCACACCGCTCGCAGCCGCCGCCGCAGCTACGGGCAGGCCCCCCGGGCAGTCGGCGGTTCGGACTCGCGGCGGGCCGTCCCGTCCGTGTAGGTTGCCGACCTGACATCGATCGGGGCCCTCATGCAGACATCGCACTTCTTCCGGGCGTGGGCCCGGGGCGTGGCCGCCGGGGTGGCGATCGCGATGCTGGCGGCCTGCGGCGCCGAGGTCACGCCCCGCTATGGCTTCCGGGTCGTGAACGCCTATCCCCACGACACCGCCGCCTATACCCAGGGACTGATCTGGGTCGACGGCCAGCTGTACGAGAGCACCGGGAAATACGGCGCGTCGACCGTCCGGCGGGTCGAGCTGGGCACCGGCGCGGTTCTGGAGTCGGTGGACCTGCCCGACGACATGTTCGGCGAGGGCATGACGATCTGGAAGGGGAACCTGGTCGTGCTGACCTGGCAGTCGGGGCAGGGGCTGGTGCTGGCGCGCGACGGGCTCACGACCGTCAGAACCTTTACCTATCCCGGCGAGGGCTGGGGTCTGACCCACTCGCCGGACGAACTGATCATGAGCGACGGGACCGCCCAGCTCCGGTTTCTGGACGGGGACACGTTTGCGGAACGCCGCCGACTGACCGTCACCCATGACGGGCAGCCGGTCGAGAAGCTGAACGAGCTGGAATGGGTTCGCGGCGAGGTTTGGGCCAACATCTATCAGTCCAACCTGATTGCGCGGATCGACCCCGGGTCGGGGGTCGTGGTCGGCTGGATCGACCTGACCGGGCTTCTGCAGCAGGGCGGCGTGCCCGCCCCGGAGGCCGACGTGCTGAACGGCATCGCCTGGGACGCGACGTCCGGCCGGGTCTTCGTAACCGGCAAATACTGGCCCCGACTGTTCGAGATCGAGGTCGTCGAGTCCGACTGACGCTCCGCCTTGTCCCTTGTCCCCCGGTGGGGCAAAGCCTCGGCCATGCGCCTCGCCTTCATGGGTACCCCCGAATTCGCCGTGCCGTCGCTGGCCGAACTGGTCGCCGCCGGGCACGAGGTGGCGGCCGTCTATTCCCAGCCGCCGCGGCCGCGCGGGCGGGGGCAGAAGCTGACGCCGTCGCCGGTCCAGGCCTTTGCCGAGACGATGGGCCTGCCGGTGTTCACGCCGGAGAGCATGAAGGCGGCCGAGGCGATCGAGACCTTCCGGTCGCTGAATCTGGATGCCGCCTGCGTGGTGGCCTACGGCCAGATCCTGAAGCCCGAGGTGCTGGAGGCGCCGCGGCTGGGATGTCTGAACCTGCACGGCTCGCTGTTGCCGCGCTGGCGCGGGGCGGCGCCGATCCAGCGAGCGATCATGGCGGGCGACCGTCAGACGGGCGTGCAGATCATGCGGATGTCGGCGGGGCTGGACGAGGGGCCGATCCTGCTGAGCGAGATTCTGGACATCGCCCCCGACGACACGGCGGGATCGCTGGGCCAGCGCATGGCGCACGTCGGCGCGGCCCTGTGGCCGCGGGCGCTGGCGGCGCTGGAGCGCGGCGGGCTGGAGGCGGTGGAGCAGGTCGGCGAGGCCACCTATGCGAAGAAGATCACGCCCGCCGAGGCGCGCATCGACTGGACCCGTCCGGCGGCCGAGGTCGACGCCCACATCCGCGGCCTGTCGCCCGCCCCCGGGGCCTGGTTCGAGGCCCCGGGTCCCGACGGCCCGGTGCGGATCAAGGCGCTGATGAGCCGGATCTCAGCGCGCGGATCGGGCGCGCCGGGAGAGGTGCTGGACGGCGAGCTGCGCATCGCCTGCGGCGAGGGCGTGGTGCGCCTGCTGACCGTGCAGCGCGCGGGCAAGGGGGCCCAGGCGGCCGAAGAGATGCTGCGCGGGTTCCCCATCGCGCCCGGCACGGTTCTGGGCTGATGCCGAGGTACAGGCTCACGGTCGAATACGACGGGTCGGCCTACAACGGGTTTCAGGTCCAGGCGGGCCAGCCGACGGTGCAGGGCGCGATCGAGACGGCGCTGACGGCCTTCTGCGGCGAGACGGTGCGGCTGTTCGCGGCGGGGCGGACCGACACGGGGGTGCATGCCACCGGTCAGGTGATCGGCTTCGATCTGGAGAAGGCCTGGCCCGCCCGCACGGTGATGAACGCCCTGAACGCCCATCTGGTGGACGAGGCGGTGTCGATGCTGGACTGCGTCGAGGCCGATCCGGAGTGGCACGCACGGTTCTCGGCGACCGGGCGGCGCTATCTGTACCGCATCCTGAACCGGCCGGGGCGGCCGGCGCTGGACCTCGGACGGGTCTGGCACATGAAGAAGCCGCTGGACGCCGGGGCCATGCACGCGGCGGCGCAGGCGCTGGTCGGGCTGCACGACTTCACCACCTTCCGGGACGTGAACTGCCAGTCGGCGTCGCCGGAGAAGACGCTGGACGTTGCGGCGGTGGAGCGGGTCGGTGAGGAGGTGCGGCTGACGTTCGCGGCGCGCAGCTTTCTGCACCGGCAGGTGCGGTCGATGACCGGCAGTCTGGTCGAGGTCGGGCTGGGGCGGTGGTCCGCCGAGGACCTGAAGGCCGCGCTCGACGCCCGCGACCGGTCCGCCTGCGGGCCGGTGGCCCCGAGCGACGGACTGTATCTGACGGGCGTCGAGTACGGCGAAGAGGCTTAGTTCCGGGCTTCGTTCGAGGCGCCGGTGACGGCGTCGCCGGCGGCCGAGACGTCGCGGCCGACGCCGGCCACGGTGTTGCAGGCCGACACAGCCATGGCGGCCGCGATCAGGGTCAGGGTGACGATCTTCTTCATGGGAGAGTCTCCAGGGGTTGAACCTGGGCCCACAACGCCAAGCGTGGCCATTGGGTTGCGCGGTCCCCATCGCCAAGACGCCGCACCGTCTGCTAACGCCAAGGCATGAGCCAGCCGCAGAACACCGCCGCCCGCCGTCTCGTCGAAACCTTGGTCGCGAACGGGATCGACAAGGTCTTCTGCGTGCCGGGCGAGAGCTATCTGGCCGTGCTGGACGCCTTGGCCGACGTGCGCGACCGGATCGAGGTCATCACCTGCCGGCATGAGGCGGGCGCCGCCAACATGGCCGAGGCCTATGGCAAGCTGACCGGCAAGCCCGGCGTCTGCATGGTCACGCGCGGTCCGGGCGCGACGCACGCCAGCATCGGCGTGCACACGGCGCATCAGGATTCCACGCCGATGATCCTGTTCGTCGGCCAGATCGCCCTGACCGACCGCGGGCGCGGGGCGTTTCAGGAGGTCGACTACCGCGAGGTGTTCGGCGGCCTGGCCAAATGGGCGACCGAGCTGGAGAGCCCCGAACGCACCGTCGAGGTGGTCGAGCGCGCCTTCGCCACCGCGCTGCAGGGCCGGATGGGACCGGTGGTCCTGGCCCTGCCCGAGGACCTGCTGCACGCCGACGGTGGGCCCGCCCCGCAGCGGGCGGTGATCCCCGCGAAAGCGGCGCTGGACCCGGCGGTGCTGGCGCAGATCGGCGAGCGGCTGAAGGCGGCCGAGCGGCCGCTGATCGTGGTCGGCGGGTCGGGCTGGACCACCGAGGCGAGCCACGCCCTGGCCGACTGGGCCGAGCGGCACATGATTCCGATCTCGGGCTCGTTCCGGCGCAAGGACATCATCTCGAACGACCGCCCCAACTATGCCGGCGACCTGGGGCTGGGGTGCAATCCCAAGCTGACGGCGCGGGCCAAGGCGTCGGATCTGGTGATCGCCATCGGCGCGCGGCTGGGGGAGAATCCGACGCAGGGCTATACCCTGTTCGACCGCGACCACACGGCGGGCGTGCTGGTGCATCTGCATCCCGGGTCGGAGGAACTGGGCCGGGTGTGGCCGACGCTGATCGCGGGCGTGGCCGACAATTCGCTGGCCGCGATGGCCCTGACGACACTGGATCCGGGCCGCGACTGGCGCGCCGAGGGCGAGCAGGCGCACGCCGACTTCCGCGCCTTCTCGACCCCCGTGCCGGTCACGGGCGCGGTCAACATGAGCGAGTGCATGGCGCACCTGATGGACGCCGTGCCCGAGGATGCGGTGGTCACCAACGGCGCCGGAAACTTCGCCGCCTGGCTGCACCGCTTCTATCGCCACCGGTCGTGCCGCACCCAGCTGGCCCCGACCTCGGGCGCGATGGGCTATGGCTGGCCCGCGGCCATCGCCGCCAAGGCGGTGGACCGCGAGCGCGAGGCGATCTGCGTGGCCGGCGACGGCGACTTCCTGATGACGGGTCAGGAGATGTCGACCGCCGTCCAGCACGGGCTGAACCCGGTGGTCATCGTGGTCGACAACGCGACCTACGGCACCATCCGCATGCATCAGGAGGGGCACTATCCGGGCGCGGACCGGGTCATCGCCACCGACCTGAAGAACCCCGACTTCGTGATGTGGGCGCAGGCCTTCGGGGCCTTCGGCATTCGCTGCGACACGACCGAAGACTTCCCCGCCGCCCTGGAAACCGCCCGCGCCGAGGCCCGCACCCGCGGCGTCCCCGCCCTGATCCACCTGATCACCTCGGCCGAGGACATCGCGCCGGGGCGGACGATCAGCGGGATGAGAAGCAAATAGGAGCTTGCGGTGAAGACCCTCCTCGCTGCCTGCGCCTGCTCGGCCCTCGCCCTGGCCGCCTGCGTCACTCAGACCCCCGAGCCGAATGGTCCGGGAGGCGGCGACGACTGCGCCGTGATCGCAGCGGTGGCGAAGGAGCACTATGGCTGGAACGCCGTCGACCGGCCGGGGCCTCGCTACCTTTATCTCGGTGAGAAGTTCAGCCCTGCTTGCGACTGGACGGCGTGGGGGGTGGCCTTCGACGGGCCCTTCGATCGCGGGGCGGCTCCGGCACCCGATCAGGTCGTCGTCAGCTTTTCGCGACCGACCTACGATGGACAAGGCGCGATCCTCGAGAGCGACCTCACCGCCGGCCCAATGGTCGGCTCGGGAGTGCGCTGCCGGCTCAGATCCGGGTTCGCCGGCTGGACGGTCGACCGGTGCGAGCAAAGTCGCATCTACTGACCATGCCCTTCACCGCCACCGTTCTGACCATGTTTCCCGAGGCCTTTCCCGGCCCGCTCGGCGTCTCGCTGATCGGGACGGCGTGGCGTGAGCGCGGGCTGTGGGAGCTCGAAACGGTTGACATTCGGGCCTTCAGCGACGATAGGCGCGGCTTCCTGGACGACACCCCCGCGGGTGGCGGTGCAGGAGCCGTGCTCAAGGCGGACGTGGTGGCCCGGGCGGTGGACAGCCTTTCGGGACCGAAGCGGCCGCTTTTGTACATGAGCGCCCGGGGTCGGCCCCTGACCCAGGCACGCGTCAAGGACTGGGCCACGGGCGACGGTATCGTCGTGCTGTGCGGCCGGTTCGAGGGGGTGGACCAGCGGGTGCTCGACGCCCGGGGGTTCGAGGAGGTCTCCGTCGGAGACGCGGTCCTGGCCGGTGGCGAGGCGGCGGCGATGGTGGCGATCGAGGCGTGCGTACGACTGATCCCCGGAGTGCTCGGCTCAGGCGAAAGCCTGTCGTCCGAGAGTTTCGAGGACGGGCTTCTGGAGCATCCGCAGTACACGCGACCGCGGACGTTCGAGGGGCTGGAGATACCCGAGGTGCTGCTGTCGGGCGACCACAAGAAGGTCGCGCTCTGGCGTCAGGAACAGCGGGAGACGACCACGCGGGAGCGGCGACCGGACCTCTGGTCGGCGTATTCCGCCAACTCACAGCTAAAGAGCGCAAAAGCTCGAGGAGAATGACATGAACATCCTGCAGACGATCGCAGCCGAAGAGAAAGCCCGCGTCCTGGGCGACCGCAAGATCCCGGACTTCCAGCCCGGCGACACCCTGCGCGTCATGGTCAAGATCAAGGAAGGCGAGCGCGAGCGCATCCAGGCGTTCGAAGGCGTCTGCATCGCCCGTGACGGCGGCGGCATCAACGAGACCTTCACGGTCCGCAAGATTTCGTTCGGCGAAGGCGTGGAGCGGAAATTCCCGATCCTGTCGCCGAACATCGACGCCATCGAGGTGAAGCGCCGCGGCGTCGTGCGGCGCGCCAAGCTGTACTATCTGCGCGACCGTCGCGGCAAGTCGGCCCGGATCGCCGAGCGCCAGACCCAGCGCAAGGGCGTGGAAGTGCCGTCCGAAGGCGCCGCCGACGCGGCCCCGGAGACGACTGAAGGCTGATCCCGACCTCGCCGCGATCCAGAATTCCAGAAGGCCCGGGCGGAACGTCCGGGCCTTTTTCGTCCTGACGGCACATGACCGTCGTTGGTCGGGGCATTGGCAGTGCGGGATTTCTGCGCGAGGGTCCACGCGGTTCAGTCGCGTTGGAGGTGTAAGTGATGCGCAGGCTTTCCCTGTCTCTGGTCGCGGCGGTCGCCATCGGCACCCTGCACGCGCTTCCGGCCTCGGCCCAGGATCCGGTGGCCATGGGAGGCCCCTATGTCCTGATCTCCAGCAGCCCGGAGCGACGGGTCGTGGTGGCTGGCGGCACGCGCACACGCCGCGGCGGAGAAGCGACGATCACTGTGTCGATGATCGTGGCGCAGGCATACCTAGCCGATCAGCTGTCTCGCATCGACATCGCGCACCACTTCGACTGCGCCAACGCGCGCTACAAGATCGTGGCGTCCACCTCCTACAACATCAGGGGGGCCATTCTGGAAAACTGGACGGGCGACGAGGGTTGGAAGGCGGTCGATCCGACCGGCCCCGGCGGCAAGATGATGCGATACGCCTGCGACGGAACGGTCCCGCCCGGACCGGTGCCCTGGACGGGCGACATCGCCGGGCTTACCGCCGAGTATTTGCGCGACCCGCGCTGACGCCCGCCCTGACGGGACATGACGCGCGAGGCGAACGGGATTGCGGCGGAAACCGGGCGCGCTAGGGTGCGGTCAAGCCTGAAGGCCCTCGACCCATGGAGACTGAAATGCGCCTGTTCCCCGCCCTGCTCGTCGGCGCCGCCCTCGCCGCCGTGGCCCTGCCCGCCGCCGCGCAGGATCCCCTGCCGAACGCGGGCCCCTACTACATCATGGACGTGACCGAGGAGAACGTGATCCTGGCGGCCGGGGGCACGCGGGTGCGTCAGGGCGGCGAGGCCAGCGTGACCATCTCGGTCGTCAGCGCCGCCGACTACGTTCAGGACGGTATCGCCCGTCTGGACATGGCCTATCGCTTCCAATGCTCGCAGCGCCGGTTCAAGACGCCGGGTGCCGCGGCCTATGACCTGAACGGCGGGTTCATGGGGGCCATCGACGACGACATGGAATGGGAAGCGGTGAACATGACCGCCACCACGGCCACCATCATGGCCTATGCCTGCGACGGCACGCTGCCGGAAGGCATCGAGCCGATCGACGGCGACATCAACGTGATCGCCGAGCGCTATCGCGAGATTTCTGCCGGCGAGTGAACTTCGCCCCCCGACGTGAAAAAGGCCCCCGGTGAACCGGGGGCCTTCCTCGTTTCAGGCGGAATGTCTCACATCGAGAGCGGGCGGCCGTCGGGCGTGGTGGTCGTGACCGGGCGGCCGTCCGCGCCTTCCAGCGCGTGCTTCAGGTCGCGCATTTCGTCGTGGCCGTCCTTGATCGTCATGTAGGCGCGACGGATCACCTCGCGGGTCGTGGCCGAGACCTTGTCGTCCTCCAACGCCCTCTCGAACTTCGCCTTGATGAAGTCCTCGCCGTTCTCGACGGAGTTCACCACGGCCTGCTCGTCGCGCAGCAGGGCATGTTTTACGTCCAGAAAGGCGCGGTGGGCCTTGGCCAGGATGGAGCCGTCGTCCTCGGGCGTCGCGCCGAGGCCCCGCACGGCCGTCTGCAGGTCGGTGGCCACGCGGCGGCGCTCGCCCGCGCGCTTGACGAAGCGGTCGCGATAGGCGGCGACATCGGTCTCCTTGGCGGCCTCCTCATAGCCATCGGCGCTGTCGAGCGTGGTCTCGATCAGGCTGTTCAGGGCGTCGATGTCGTGTCGGTTGGCGTCGGTCATCAGCTTTGCCTCTCATCGGGGAAGATGAGACCAAAGCGTCCCTGAAGCCGGCAGGTTTCAGCTTGGCCGTTGAAACATCATCGATTCTAGAGCCGGGTCCTGAGTGACCACAGTTCCGGGAAGCAGCGCCGCGACAGGGTTTCGGCCAGATAGGCGACGCCCGCGGTGCCGCCCGTCCCCGGTCGCCGGCCGATGATCCGCTCAACCGTCACCACGTGCTTGTGCCGCCAGGTCAGCAGGGCGTCGTCCAGATCGACCAATTTTTCCGCCAGCTGGTACAGCTCCCAGAACTCGCGGGGGCGGCGATAGACCTCCAGCCACGCGTCCTCGACCGCGGCGTCCGCCACATAGGGCTGCGAGACGTCCCGGTTCAGCACCGCATCGGGCAGACGCAGCCCGGCCGCCGCGAGACGGGCGAGGGCGTCGTCGTAGAGGCTGGGCGCCTCCATGGCTGCCTTCAGGGCATCGTGGGCGTGGGGGCGGCCGATGTGGAACTTCAGGAACCGCTCGTCCTTGAGGCCCAGCATGGCCTCGAAACGCCGGAACTGGTCGCTCTGGAATCCGGAGGACGAGCCCAGAACTTCGCGGAAATTGAGATAGTCGGCCGGGGTCATGGTGGCCAGGACGTCCCAGCTCTGGGTCATCACCGCCTGGATCCGGCTGATGCGGGCCAGACTTTTGTAGGCGGGCACCAGGTCGCCGGCGCGGACCAGGGTCTGGGCCAGCGCCACCTCGTGCAGCATCTGTTTGAGCCATAGCTCCTTGGTCTGGTGGATGACCACGAACAGCATCTCGTCGTGCTGGTCCGAGATCGGCTTCTGGGCCGACAGCAGGACGTCGAGGTCCAGATATCCGGCATAGGTCATGTCGCGGGCGTCGGTCATGGGCCCTTCTCGCCCCCGACCGGGCTGGACGCAACTAGAGCCAGCCGCGTTTGCGGAACCACGCCAGCGGCAGGATGGCCGAGACGACCATGGCGACCAGGGCGGCGGGATAGGCCCAGGGCCAGGCCAGTTCCGGCATGTGGTCGAAATTCATGCCGTAGATCGAGGCGATGAGCGTCGGCGGCAGGAAGGCGACGGCAGCGACCGAGAAGATCTTGATGATCGACGACTGCTGGATGTTGATCAGGCCCAGCGCCGCGTTCAGCTGGAAGTCGACCGAGGCGGCGACGGCGTGGTTGTGGTCGGTCAGGCTGCGCGCGTCGCGGGTCAGGGACGCGAGGTGGTCGCGCGCCTCGACGTCCTTCTCGATGCGGTCGTCGAGGCCCAGGAAGACGAAGGCCCGCATCAGCCCCGCCAGACTCTGTTCCAGCCGGGCGTTGGCCAGACGCGCCCGCCCGAGGCGGTTGATGAAGGGCTCGAAACTGGTCGCGCGGCCGCGCTCGGCGAAGATCTCCTCGCCCACCTCCTGCACCCGTGCGGCGCTGCGCGACAGGACGTCGGAGGTGCGGTCGATGACCATTTCGAACAGATGCAGGGCCAGGCCGGGCGCGGTGGCGCACACCGCCTCGTCCCGCTGCAGGGCATCCTCCAGCATGGCGAAGGGGCGCGGATCGAAATAGCGGATGGTCACGAGCGGGCCGGGCGTGACCACGAAGGTCACCGGGTCGAGAAAAGGCACCTCCTCGTCGCCGCGGTGCAGCAGGTCGACGGTGACGTAGGTGGCGCCGCGCTCGCGGTAGAAGCGGCTGGACGCCTCCAGCGCGGCCATCTCCTCGCGGGTGGGCAGGGGCAGGCCGCCCAGGGCCGTCTCGACCGACAGCTCCTCCTCGCGGGTGGGGGCGACCAGATCGATCCAGAGCACGTCCGGGTCCAGCGGGCCGGAGACGGGCGCGTCCAGGGCGCGGCATCCGTTTTCGCCGCGCCGGTGGATCCGGATCATGAAGAGCCGGTCAGCCCAGGTGGAACGGCAGGGAGGCGATCCGCGTGGGGCCACCCAGACGCTCGTTGTGGACGAAGCCGTAGACCGGATAGACTGAGGAGCCGAGGTCGTTGATCGGGGCGTACCAGACCTTGACCGCGCTCCAGTCGCCGGCATCGGAGACGTCGGCCACGGTGACGTTCTCCTCGATCTTGCCGCGGCTGCCGCCCCAGTTGGCGTGGGTGATGCGGATGACGCGGTCGGTCAGGATCTCCGACACCACCGCCACGTGGCCGCGCGTCATGCGGCCGGTCGGGCGGAAGACGAGGACCGAGCCGACCTCGGGCGCGTCACCGGTGCGGTACTGGCCCTGGGCGCTCTGCCACCAGGTCCAGGCGTCGCCGCGGATCTCGATGCCGGAAGTGAGGCGGGCGAAGGTCACGCACTGCCAATACGGCGCGTCAGCCCGGGCGGTTTGGGGGCCGACGGCGGAAAAGCCGATGACCGTTGCAACCAGGGCGACTGCGAGCCGTTTCAGCATGAGGCGTGCTCTGTTCCGTTGATCCGAAGGACCTGGGTAGCCGAATTCACCCGGCGGGGGAAACCCGGACGGGCGATTTTTCCCGCTTCATTTTCGCCTGACCCGCGTCCGGCCCCCGTCCGGGCAGGCGGCGAAGCCACGTCCGCGCGGGTTTTTCCACCAGATGATGGGCGATCGCGGCCGCGACCACGGCGCCGAAGACGATCGCCAGCCAGACCGGCAGGGAGAAGATCTTGTCGGCATCTCCCGTCAGCCGCGCCACGCCGTTCACCGCCACCAGCGTCCACGGGATCAGCACCATGTAGAGGGCGTAGGAGATCTCTCCCAGCCAGACCGCGAAGCGGCTGGACAGCGGCCCGGCGCGGACGTTGTCCAGCGAGCCCAGCGACAGGATCAGCATGCCCCCCAACAGGACGATGAAGCCGTCCCACGCCTGAACCGAGGCGGCGGCAACGATCAGGACCAGCGCCAAGGCGCTGAGGAGGCCCGGACGGGCGACGCCGCCGCGACGGTGGACAAGGTACAGGGCGCAGCCGAGGGCGAAACACGGCACGATCCGGAGCGCGCCCCAGCGGATCGTGGCCTGGGTCAGGGGAAAGCCCGCCAGGTTCTGGAAAGTGACGTAGAGCGCGAGCAGCGCCGCCGCGACGGCGACGACGGCCATCCACGGCCGGGCGCGCAGAGCCCAGGCGACGGTGGCGAAGGCCGGGAACGTCAGATAGGCGAACCACTCCGCCGAGATCGACCACGAGGGATGGTTGAACGCCGCCTCGGGCGCCAGGCCCCAGGCGTGCAGCATCAGCAGATTGGCCGGCAGGGAGGCCCAGTCGATGACCCGCGCCTCCATGGCGATGCCGGCCAGACCGGCGCCGATCGCCAGCGCCATGACGCCCAGAAGCGTCACCAGATGCAGCGGATAGACCCGGGCGATCCGGGCCCAGAGAAAGCCCTTGTAGCCGAAGCGCTTCGTTCCGAACGCCTCCAGATAGACGTGGCTGAGGATGAAGCCCGACAGGACGAAGAACAGCTCGACGCCCAGATAGCCCTTCGACGCCAGATGCGGCGTGAAGCCGACGTCGAGGAAGGGCCAGCAGGTGTACAGCACCACCCACGCCGCCGCGACGAAGCGCAGGGCCGTCAGCGGGCGCAGGTCGGCCGGGGCGATGGGGCCGGCGTCGTCGGGAGAGGGCACGGCTGTCATGCCGCCACCCTGCCCCCGAACCGCTTGGGGAAGCGTTAAGGGACGTTCGGCGCCGGTTCGGTCACGGGCCCGCTCTCGCCCGAGGTCATGATGGCGGCGCGCGAGGCCGCGCAGCCCTGCAGCGTCCTGTCGCCGATCTCGACCCGCGCGGTCAGCGGATACAGCCGGTCGCTCATGCCGTCGGAGCAGTCGGTGTCGATCAGGGTGACGGTGATGGTGCGCCCCTTGTCGGTAACACCGGTGAACACGGCCATGGTGCCCATCAGCTCCACCTCGCCGCGCGGGGCGACCTCACGCGGGACGTCCACGCCCTCATAGGCGATGCCGTCCGGTCCGATGTCGACGCCCCAGAACGGCTCGGTGCCGAGCGCGCGCACGGGCTGGCCCAGATCGACGCCGCCCAGTGCGGGCGAGGGCGGGGGTGCAGGGGTCGGCTCGGACGGCGGCGCGGGCTCGCCGCAGGCGGCGAGGGCGAGCGCGGCGAGGGACGGCAGGATCAGACGCATGGCGGAACTCCGGAGACCGGCGGCATCGGACGCGGACGGGCGACGCAGGTCAAGGGCGGCGGTTCGGGTTAGGGTGGGGAATGACGAATCACGTCGCCAAGAACGCCCCCGTGGCGTGGGAGTTCTTCGCCGGCGGTGGACTGGCGGGTCTGGGACTGGACGGTTGGCACATCGGCTTCGCCAATGACCTGGATCCGGCCAAGGCCGGGGCCTTTCGCCAGAACCACCCGGGCGTCCCCTTCCGCGAAGGCGACGTGGCGGACCTGACGCCCGCCGACCTGCCCGGCCGCGCCGATCTGGCGTGGGCGTCCTCGCCCTGTCAGGACCTGAGTCTGGCCGGGGCGCGGGGCGGTCTGGCGGGGCGCAGGTCAGGCGCCTTCTGGGGCTTCATGGCGCTGATGCGCGCGCTGGACGCGGAAGGTCGCGCCCCGGACCGGATCGTGGTCGAGAATGTCTGCGGCCTGCTGACCTCGGGCGGCGGGAAAGACTTCGCGGCCGTGTGCGCGGCGCTTTCGGAAGGCGGACGGCGCGTGGGAGCGCTGGAGATCGACGCGTCGCACTGGCTGCCGCAATCGCGGCCGCGTCTGTTCGTCGTGGCGGTGCGGGGCGATGCGCCGCCCGAGGCGCCCGGGCCAACGGCCCCTTTCCATTCCCCCCGGCTGGTGGCCGCCCATGACCGGCTGCCGGAGGCCGTCCGGGCGAATTGGGCGTGGTGGTCGCTGGCTGCGCCGCCGCGCCGCAACCTCGACCTGGCGGCGGTGTTGGAACCCGACGATCGGGTCGACTGGTTCGACGCCGGAAGGACCGACGCGGCGCTGGCGCTGCTGTCGCCGCTGCATCGCCGGCGGCTGGAGGCCGAGCGGGCGGGTGGCGGGCGGCGGGTCGCCGCTGGCTACCGGCGCGTCCGGATCGAGGACGGTGCGCGGGCCCAGCGGCTGGAGCTGCGCTTCGACGGGCTGGCCGGATGCCTGCGCACCCCGGCCGGCGGATCCTCGCGGCAGATGGTCGTCGTCGTCGACGGTGCGGACACGCGCATGCGCTGGCTGACGCCGGTGGAGGCCGCGCGGCTGATGGGCGTGCCGGAGGGATACGTTTTGCCGGCCTCGGCCTCGGCGGGGCTGAAGCTGATGGGCGACGCTGTCGCCGTGCCGGTTGTCCGCGCCCTCGCCGAGGGCCTTCTGGTGCCCGGCGCGGGACGGCGGGCGGCGGCCTAGTCCTCGCCCCGCTCCCGGCCCGGGTCCAGACTGTTGTCGACGCGGTCGTCCCAGCCTTCGCGCGACGATTTGAAGGCCAGCCACATCAGCCCGCCCGCCAGCGCCACGCTGCCGAAGATGCCGAGGCCCAGCGCGATCCAGCCGTGGACCGACATGGGCGCGCCGCCGATGGCCCGCCACAGCCAGGCCGCGCCGAAGGTGGCGGCGGCCGCGGTCAGCAGCGCCAGCAGCAGGGCCAGAAAAAAGCGGACCAGACGCGAGGTCATGGTCCGCCTTCTATTCCTGAACGGGCGTCAGGCCCATGGCCTCAACGCCGCACCCACTGCCCGGAGGCGTTGCGCCACCACTGGCCGCTGGAGATGCGCGGCTGGACGATGGTCTCGAAGGCGCGGGCCGCGGCCACGTCGGCGCTGACCCCGGTCTCGGCGGCGGCGCGGGCATAGGCGGCGCGGCGACCGTCATTGGTCACCCGCACGGCGGCCTGGAGCCCGGCGTCGGTGGAGGCGACGCGGAAGCCGAGATAGCCGTCGGCCTGCTCGCCGACCGTGCCCTCGGCCTTGGCGCGGTCGACCAGCGCCTTCTGCTCGGCGGACTGGGCAAAGGCCGCGCCCGCGGCGGCAAAGGCCAGGGCGGCCACGGCGGCGACGGCGACGAAGGTCTTGCGGAAAGTCATGGTCGTTCTCCCCCGATCACATTCAGAACAGGTTGGGATTTTCCTGGAGCAGTTGCTCCAGTTCGCGGTCCAGGCGGACGCGCACGTCGGCGTCCAGCTTGGCGTAGATCTGGATCGGATCGACCTGCAGCCGGACGGTCGGCGTGCAGGCGGCGATCGTCACGGCGGTCAGTCCGACGGCCAGGTGGGCGGCGGCGCGTTTCAGGCTGAGGCTCATGGGATCATCCTCCAATGCGTTCGACGCCATAAAGCCAAGCCAGGGATGAACGCGGTCTGAATGGGCCAACGCGACGGCGTCATTCGGAGTTCCCGTTCCCCTCGCGCGCCCGCTGGACCGCCAGCAGATCGCTGATCAGCTGGTTGATGTTCAGGTCGACGTCCAGCGTCAGGTCGATGCCGGTGTCCGAGGGCAGGGGCAGGTCCGTGCGGTTCAGGAAGTCGCGACGGATCAGCTCAAGCCAGCCCAGACGCAGCTCCTGCCGCACCGGCGGATCGTGCCGACCGAGGATGTGGAACCGCAGCGCCAGCCGGCCGCCGTCGGTGCTGTCCATGGCGGCCGTCAGGTCTTCAAAGGCGAGATTCTCCATGGCCTGATAGGCCAGTTGCTCGACCGTGCCCGGCGGCACCGCCTCTCCGCCCCCGCCGGCGTCCAGCCCCGACAGGGCCTCGCGCTGGATGGACAGTCGCCCCGGCTGGACCGAGTACAGGCTGCCGCCCCGGACCGTCGCGCCCTGGCCGGGCGTCCAGGTGAACGGCACCCGGCCCGAGACGACGGCGTCGACCGCCACCTTGTCGGCCAGCCCGGTGGGGGAGATCAGATCGCCGATCTGGATGCGGTCCAGCAGCAGGACACCCGACCACGGCTGGTCAGGCCCCAGCGGCAGGGCCAGCGGCTCCAGCGTCACCGTGCCGCCGGCCGCAGCGACCGAGGCGGCGTCGAGGTTCAGGGACGCCTTGTCGAGATCGAAGGTCAGGCTGAGGTCGGTCGCGTCGGTCAGGGCGGCGACCTTGACGATCGTCACGGTCTGGTCGGGCGCGGTCTCCAGCGGGGCCAGGCTGGTCAGGGTGATCCGGCCGGAGAGGCCCTCGACGGGGCCGGCCGGACTGTCGAAGTCGAGATCGTCGAGCGTCAGCAGGCCGCCGCTGGTCCCGCCGTCCGGGTCGGCGGTCCAGTCGATCCGGCCGTCGAAGCGGACCCGGCCCGACACCGGAGACCGGACCAGATCGGCGCCCAGCGGTGTCAGGTCCGAGGGCTGCAGGCCGCCCTCGGCGAAGGACAGGTCCTGCGACGCGATCCGCACCCCGCCGACGCCGGAGGGGCCGTCGTGGGCGAGCGTGAGTCGGCCGACGGGCGTCGCGCCTTGCGACAGGTCGAAGGCACCGGTCCAGCGGTCGTCCGCCAGCCCGGCGCTGCCGGAGGCGTCCAGCGGATGGAAGCGCAGTGGGTCGGTGGCGTCGATCACCCGGGCGCGGTCCACCCCGACCGTCAGGTCGAGGCCCGCGCTGGACCCGCGCACCGCCAGCGGGCCCTCGGCGTCCATGAACCGCAGGGCCAGGAAGGGTGCCTGGGCAGAGACGCCAGCCAGCCGCCCATCCACCCGCCAGCCGCCGTCGGCCACGGTCACCAGCGGACGACCGGTCGGGCAGAGGGATCCGGTCACGTCGACGACATCGTTCTCGCCCAGCTCCATCCGCTCGACCGACAGGGGGGTGCAGCGGGCGGCGGTGAAGGTCAGACCGGCGGGCGTGGTGGCCAGTCGGCCGGCGGCGTCCAGCGTCACGCCCCGGCCGAGGCCGAAGTCCAGCGCCGCGCGACCGGTCAGGTCGGCCTGGAAGCCGGCGTCGGTCATGCGCCAGCCGGAGACCCTTACACGGGCGTCGGGCAGGCCGCCGCCCTGCAGCGTCAGATCGAACGCACCGCCCGGTGCAGCGCCGGGGGCGGCGACCAGCACGGACCCGCCGGCCTGGGTCACGACGGCGGTGCCGCCGGACCGCGGTCGCACGGTCAGGCCGCGCGGCACGTCGAACCGCGTGCCGTCCGGCTGGACGGACAGGGAGACAGCCGGGGCGCTGAGGGAGAAGTCCGACAGGGCGCGCTTGAGCGTGGCCAGTTCGGGCACGTCGTCGCCGGCCGGAGCGCCGAGGATCGGCCAGCGTCCGCCCGCCGCGGCCAGGGAGCCGCCGAAGCCCAGCCGCAACGGGCCGTCCATGACCACATCCAGCGCCCCGCGCGCGGTCACGCCCGTCAGGGTCAGCTCGCCAGTTGTGAGGCGCGACGCCCGCAGCGTGGCGGGTCCCGACGCCTCCACCGCCCCGCCGCGCCCGCCCAGCGTCAGGTCGGTGGAGCCGAGGTTCAGGCCCTCAACCTGAACCCCGTCGGCGCGCAGGTCGGCGGCGGCGATGTTCATCGGCCCGTCCAGCCGCCAGAGCGGCGCGCCCTCGTCGAAGGTCAGGCGGGTGCGGGCTCCCGCTGTCCCGATCCGGGCACCGGTGGCTTGAAAGGGGCCCTCGAGGCCGCCGGCGTCGAGGGCCAGCGTGGTCAGGCCGGACAGCGACAGGCTTTCGCCCGCCCCGGCGGCCTCGCCCACGAAGACCAGGGTTGCGTCCAGACCCCGTGCGTCCCAGCCGCCCGCCGTGATCCTGTCCAGGGTCACCGCCCCGTCCAGCCGCACCGGGCCGTCGGCCGAGCGCCGGCCAAGGTCCGGCCAGGCCGCCGCGCCCTTGAGGCTGAGGCGCAGACCGGCGCCGGCGACGCCCGGCAGATCGGCTTCCGCGGCCGCAAGGACCAGATCGAACCGGGTCCGCTCCGCCACGGTCGCCGCCGTCAGCCGCCCGCCCACGCCCCGGGCGAAATGCTCGCCCTGGCGATAGTCCGCGGCCGGCAACACGGCGTCGAGCGAGGCCAGCCGGCCGTCGGCCACCCGGGCGTCGCCCAGCATCGTCGTGCGGCCCCAGTCGGAGTCGAGCCGCAGGGTGGCCTGTTCCAGCAGGATGACCGGGCCGACCTGATCGGTCCGGGCCGGGCGGCGGGCGAACTCGTCGATCAGGGGGTCCAGCTGTCCGAAACTGAGACGCCGCCCGGTCCAGCGCGCCCGCACGGTCGGTCCGACCAGCCGCACGCGTGTCGGCGTGAGACCCAGCCCGCCCGCCCGCCACGGGGCACCCAGGGTCCAGTCGACGTCGATCCGCGGGGCGATCACCTCGGGGTTCGCCGGATCGCCGAGGGTCACGGCCCCCACCATGCCGTCCAGTTCCAGCCGGTCGACCCGGACCTCGGCCTCGACGCCGCGCCGCTCCAGCCACAGGACCACCGCCTCGCGCGCCAGGGTGCGCCGGCCCAGCCAGGCGGCGACGGCGAGCACGAGGAGGGCGACCAGAACGACGCCCGCGACGCGCGCCGCGACGTCGCGGCGTCGGCGCCGCCGGGGCGGGCGTGGGGTCTGTTCCGTTTCGGTCACGCTCACGAATCCCGACCAGTGCAGCCGTGGGGAAGCAGCGTTGCACCATGGGCACGGCCAAGTGGCCCAAAGGTCACTTTCAATCCCGCGGTCAAGCTGAGCTCGAACAGTCGGCGGGGAGCGATGACGTTCACGTGCCGTTCTGCCGTTTCCACTGCCGCGCCGCCTCGAAGTTCTGTTTCCGAACCTTGGAAATACACAAGCCCGCCTTCGGGTTTAACGAATGGTAATGGAGATGCTTCACACCGGGAGCCGTAGAGGGTATAGCCGGGTCGCGCTTCCGGGGGGACCGGGCCGGCGCGAACCTTGCTTGTTAGTGGTTTGGCGCCGCCGGGCGTCGTCGATTGCCGGGTACCGATGGCTCAGTTCGATCCACGTCGCCAGCCCATGCGGCTGGCCCCCCACGTGTTCACCGTGCTGGCCGCCGTGGCCGTGACGCTGCTGGCCGGCAAGGTCTATCAGCCGGTCCGCGCCGAAACCCTGCCCCCCATGACCGCCGAGCAGCTGGAAGCGCTCGAGGCCCGCGCCATGGCCAACGCCGGCGCCCAGGCCGGCCTGACGACGCCGGAAGCCGTTCCGGTCCAGATCCGCAGCGGCGAGACCTTCGAGCAGGCCCTGCGCCGCACGGGCATCGGCGTGGCCGACGTGCAGGCCGTGGTGGCGACCATCGCCTCGGCCTTCGACGTCAGCCAGCTGCGCGCCGGCCTGAAATTCGAGACCGCCATCGCCCGCCCGCGCGGCGGCCGCGGCGACACCCGCCTGATCGGCCTGACCATGCGGACCGGCCCGGCCAGCCAGCTGACCGTGTCGCGCACTTTCGACGGCGCCCTGCGCCTGCGCGCGCTTGAGGAAAAGGTCACCCACGAGACCGTGGTGCTCAAGAGCGAGGTCAAGGGATCCCTCTACGCCACCGCCCAGCGCATGGGGGCCTCGGGCGCCGTGACCCGCAAGGCCGTGCAGCTGTTCTCGCACAAGTTCGACATGGACCGGGACATCAAGGGCTCGGACGAATTCACCCTGGTCTTCGCCCGCACGGTCACCGAGACCGGCCGCGTGGTCGAGACCGGCGAACTGCTCTACGCCGAGCTGAAGGGCCAGGTCTTCTATCGCTACAAGCCGGTGGGCGGCGGCGAGACCCAGTATTTCGACGCCTCGGGCAAGAACACCCGCTCGGCCTTCATGCGCACGCCGCTGGCCGGTGGATACCGCATGAGCTCGTCCTTCGGCTATCGCCGCCACCCGATCTCCGGCTATCGCCGGATGCACCAGGGCATCGACTTCGCCGCCGGCACCGGAACGCCGATCGTGGCCCCCGCCGACGGCGTGGTGGTCGAGGCGCGGCGCTGGGGCGGCTATGGCAACTGGCTGCGCATCCGCCACTCGAACGGCCTTGAGTCGGGCTATGGCCACCTGTCGCGCTATGCACCCGGCATCCGCGCCGGCCAGCGCGTGCGTCAGGGCCAGGTCGTCGCCTACGTCGGCTCGACCGGCGCCTCCACCGGCCCGCACCTGCACTACGAGATCTGGCGCAACGGCCAGCGGATCAATCCGGCCGGCGTGAAGACCCAGGAAGGCACCGTCCTGTCGGGCGCCGAACTGACCGCCTTCCGTGCCGAGAAGTCGCGCATCGACCGCATCATCGTCTCGGGCGGCGAGCGCCGCGCGGGTCAGGCGTCCCAGCTGGCGGCCGGCGCCAAGGACTGATCCCGGCGCATCTCCGACACCACCGCGACCAGCCGGGCCAGATCGTCCGGCGTCGACAGCCGGTGGTCGCCGTCCGGCACGAGCTCCAGCCTGACCTTCGCGGACGGCAGGCGGTCCAGAAGGGCCAGCTGATGCGTCCACGGCACGACGTCGTCCCTGCGGCCCTGCAGCACGTGCACCGGGCACGCGATCGGCAGGTCGGCGTCCAGCAGCCTCCAGTCACGCGCCTCGTCGAACATGCGACGGGTCAGGGCATAGCGGCCCAGCCCCGGCTCCTCGACCTCGGCCCGGCCGTCGCGCAGGATGGCCTGCCGCACGTGATCCTCCAGTGCGGGCCACATCAGCCGGTCGGTGAAGTCGGCGGCCGGATTGATCAGCACCAGTCCCGCCATGCGCTCCGGCCGCGCCTGGGCCAGCAGCAGCGCCACCCAGCCGCCCATGGACGAACCCACCGGCAGGACCGGCCCATCCAGATGGTCGACGAGGGCGATCGCGTCCTCGCGCCAGCGGCCGACGGTCGCCTGCTCCCAGTCGCCCGAAGAGGCGCCGTGGGCGAAATGGTCGTAGCGGACGAAGTTCCAGCCGCGCTCGCGCGCCGCCACGTCCAGCGCGAGGGCCTTGGTCCCCTCCATGTCCGAGCGGAAACCGCCGATCCACAGCACGGTCGGGCCCTCGCCGGCGACGCGCTTGAAGGCGAGGGTCTCTCCGTCCGGGCGGGTCAGGGTCTCCATCGGCGGCCTCCTCTCGCGCTTCGGCGCTCCGCCTGATAGCCAGAGGCCGTCCCGCCGCGAAGAGGAAAGCGCGTGCCCGCCCCCCAGGTTCTGTTCGTCACCTCCAACCGCATCGGCGACTGCGTCATCTCCTCGGGTGTCATCCGGGAGATCGGACGGCAACTTCCGGGGGTGGAGATCACCGTCGCCTGCGGCCGTCCGCCGGCGCCCCTGTTCCGCGCCGCGCCCGGCGTGGTCGAAGTCATTGCGTGGGACAAGAAGCCGCTTTCGGGACACTGGTTCGAGCTGTGGAACCACGCGCGGGGCACGCGCTGGGATCTGGTGATCGACGTGCGCGGCTCGGCGCTGGCCTGGGGGCTGAACGCCAGACGGCGGGTGGTCTACTCGCGCAAGCTGGAGACCGGCCGCCGCAAGGTCGAGACGGCGACGGCCATGATGGGGGCAGACGCGCCGCTGGACCCGGAGATTTTCCTCGACGACCGCGCCCGGGCCGAGGCGGCGGCCGTGATCGACCCGCAGCTGGCGGGCGGGGCAGGGCCCGGCCCGATCCTGGCCCTGGCGCCCATCGCCCACCAGCCGGGCAAGAGCTGGCCTGCCGACCGCTGGGGTACCCTGGTCGAGAAGCTGAAGGCGGAGCCCCGCTTCGACGGCTGGCGCTTCATGCCGGTCGGCGGGCCCGGCGACCGTCCCCCCGCCACGCCGGCGCTGGAGGCCGCGGGGCCGCGCGGGATCGACTTCGTGGGCAAGGGCGACATCCTCGCTTCGGCCGCCGCCATCGACCGTGCCGCCCTGTTCGTCGGCAACGATTCCGGCCTGATGCACGTCGCCGCCGCCCTGGACCGCCCGACCCTCGGCCTGTTCGGGCCTACGGAGTGGTGGCTGTATGGACCCTGGGGTCCGCGCACCCGGACCGTGGCCTCCAATGAGACGCGGGGCCAGTTCGCGCCGATCGAGGACCTGACGGTGGACCGTGTCTTTTCCGCCGTGATCGCGCTGCACGACGCCTTCCCGCGCCCGTGAATCCCGGCCCGCCTTGAAGAAAAGGGCGCGCATCGGCATATTGGGGGTGCGGAGAGGGACCGCAGGTGCACGCGCGCCCGCCCCTCACTGCGTTTGAACAGACAAGGAACCGACGCCCATTCGTAGACCGATGCAAGCGCCGCCCGTAAAGGACGGCCCCCCGATGAACCAGGACATCCGCGCGCCGCGGGTGCTTCTGATCGACCAGAACGGCGAGAAACAGGGCGTCATGCCCCTGTCGGCCGCGCTGGAGGCCGCCGAGGAGGCGGGCCTGGACCTGGTTCAGATCGTGTCGACGTCCGAGCCGCCGGTCTGCAAGATTCTCGACTACGGCAAATTCCGCTTCGAGGAGCAGAAGAAGAAGGCCGCCGCGCGCAAGAAGCAGAAGGTCGTGGAGCTGAAGGAGATCAAGCTCCGTCCCAACATCGACACCCACGACTACGACGTGAAGGCCAAGGCCATGACGCGCTTCTTCGAGGAGGGCGACAAGGTCAAGGTGACGCTGCGCTTCCGCGGCCGCGAGATGGCCCACCCCGAACTGGGCATGAAGCTGCTGAACAAGGTGCAGGCCGACTTCGACGAGGTCGCCAAGGTCGAATACGCCCCCCGCATGGAGGGCCGCCAGATGATCATGATCCTGGCACCGCGCTGAGCCCCGACAGACGCCGCTGAAATCCGGACGCCCCGCCCGCAATGGCGGGGCGTTCTCGTTCAGGGGCCGCGCCACCTTTGCGACCTCGTTCGGGGCGGTGTAGCCTCAAGGTCGAAAGCGGGGGGATCACACACTCGTGAAGCGCATCGTCCTGGCCCTGATGGGCGCGGTTTTCGCCACCTTGTGGGCCTGTCCGGCCCCGGCACAGGTCCGTTCCGAGCAGGTGCCTCTCACGGCCTGGGCCCGACTTCCCGCCGTCGGCTCGCTGGAGGTTTCGGACGACGGAACGCTGCTGGCCTATGTCCGCCGGGACGGGGACAGGTCAGACGTCGTGGTCCAGGAACGCACCGGCGAGGTGCTGGCCGTGATCGATGTGGGCGACCGCCGCTTCACGCGCCTGGAATGGCTGTCGCCGGACCATGTGGGAATCTGGTCGCTGGTGCTGGAGTCGCGCCTGACGATCGGCGTGACCCACCAGCCGCAGCTGGACATCGTCAACGTGCGGACGAAGGGCGTCGCCCAAGCGTTGACGTCCGCCGACCGCAGCGTCGTCAACGCAATCTACGGCTTGGCCCGCGGGGAATATGCCGGCCGGCCGACCATCTTCGTCGAGGCCGTGACAAGCGAGGGATCGCCCTGGACCTATGATGTCTACCGGGTCGATCTGGACAGTGGTCGCGGTCGCAGGATGGCGACGGGGCTGCGTGACACCTCGGGCTATCTGCTTCGGCAGGACGGAGATGTCGCCGCCCGCATCGCCCGCTCGGACGATGGCACCCGGTTTCGCCTGACCTCGCCGGACGGAACCGGCGGCTGGCGCACGGTCTTCGAGACCGTCAGCCTGCTGGACGGACCCGGCGTGTGGGGGTTCGGGCGCGATCCCGACCACGCCATGGTGTCGATCACGGAAGACGCCGAGGTCTACCTCACCGAGATCGACCTGAAGACGGGCGAGATCGGCGACCGGACGCGCCTCCCGGACGCTCCGACCGGAGCCATCTATGATCGCCGCAACCGCCTCGTCGCCATGGCGACCTATGGCGAGGAGCAGAGCTACGCCTTCTTCGAGCCCCGCCTGGAGGCCGGATGGAGCGTGATGCGGCGCGGCCTGGCCGACCGCCGCCTGGCCATCGGCTCCTTCAGCGACGACTATCAGACGATGGTTCTCTACAGCGAGGGCTCGGCCGACGCGGGCACCTGGTTTCTGTACGACGCCGCGTCCAGGTCGGTCACGGTGGTGGGGAGCGCCTACCCTGAGGTTCCAGCGGACGCCATCGCACCCATCCTGCTGATCGACTATGCCGCCGCCGACGGCATGCAGCTGCGCGGCTACCTGACCCTGCCGCCTCGACGCGAGGCGCGGGGCCTCCCGCTGGTGGTGATGCCCCACGGCGGGCCGGCGTCGCGCGACTATCTGGCCTTCGACTGGTGGGCCCAGGCCATGGCCTCGCGCGGGTATGCCGTGTTCCAGCCCCAGTTCCGGGGCTCGAGCGGCTTCGGCGAGGCGTATCAGCAGGCCGGCTACGGCGAGTGGGGTCGCAAGATGCAGACCGACGTTTCGGACGGGGTGAAGCATCTGGCAGACCAGGGCATCGTCGACACAGACCGCGTCTGCATCGTCGGGGCCAGCTACGGCGGCTATGCCGCGCTGGAGGGAATGGCGGCCGAGCCGGACCTGTACCGCTGCGCCGTGTCGGTGGCCGGGGTCTCCGATCTTCCCGAAATGCTGAAGTCCGAGGCCCGGAGTTCGGGCTACACCAACGAGGCGCGCAATCCGGTCATCCGCTACTGGAACCGCTACATGGGCGCCCAGGGTCGTCGCGACGAAGTCCTTGTGGGCCTGTCGGCTTCGCGCCGGGCGGACGCCGTGCAGGGTCCGGTCCTGCTGATCCACGGGCGCGACGACACGGTCGTGCCGCTGGCGCAGAGCCAGATCATGCATCGCGCGCTCACGGCGGCCGGAAAGTCCTCCGAGTTGATCGTGCTCGACGGTGAGGATCACTGGCTGTCGTACGGCCCCACGCGCCTTCAGACCCTCGAGGCGACGGTCGCCTTTCTTCTGAAGCACAATCCGCCGGACTGAAGGTCTGCTTGCAACGCGGCCGTGCTTCCCGTACAAGCCGCGCCTTCGCGTACCGGACCGCCGGGCGAACAGGCATGCCTGGGCGGTCTTCATCAGGGCAGAGGCCGGATCTTTTTCCGGACCTTCCGCCCCCTCAAGACAGAGAGTGAAAATGCCGAAACTGAAGACGAAGTCGGGCGCCAAGAAGCGCTTCAAATTCACCGCGTCGGGTAAGGTCAAGGCCGGGGTCGCCGGAAAGCGTCACCGTCTGATCAGCCACAACTCGAAGTACATCCGTCAGAACCGCGGCACGCAGGTCATGTCGGACGCCGACGCCAAGAAGATCAAATCCTACATGCCGTACGCCTGATCGGCGCGCGCATCGATCTGATCTCCCAGCTGAATTTGAAAGGATAGCGACATGGCTCGCGTCACCCGGGGCGTTACGTCCCACGCCCGTCACAAGAAGGTTCTGAAGCAGGCGAAAGGCTTCTACGGCCGCCGCAAGAACACCATCCGCACGGCCAAGGCCGCGGTCGACCGCGCCGGCCAGTACGCCTATCGCGACCGCCGCAACAAGAAGCGCTCGTTCCGCGCCCTGTGGATCCAGCGCATCAACGCCGCCGCCCGCCTGCACGACATGACCTACTCCCAGTTCATGCACGGCCTGTCGCTGGCCGGCATCGAGATCGACCGCAAGGTCATGGCCGCCATGGCCGCCGACGACGCCGGCTTCGCCGCGATCGCCGGCAAGGTCCGCGAAGCCCTCGACAAGAAGGCTTCCGCCTAAGCTTTCCGGACACGGAAACTGCAAAAGCCCCCCGGCCCGCGCCGGGGGGCTTTTTGCATTGGCCCGCAGACGCTAGACGAACCGCGACATGACCGACCTGAACCAGCTCGAACTCGATCTGATCACCGCCATCGGCCGCGCGGAGACCTCTGCCGACGTGGAGGACCTGCGCGTCGCGGCCCTGGGCAAGTCCGGTACGATCTCGGGCCTGCTGAAGGGCATGGGCGCCATGAGCCCGGAGGAGCGGCGCGAGAAGGGCCCCGTCATCAACGGCCTGCGCGACCGCGTGTCGTCGGCGCTGGCCGCCCGCAAGGCCGAGCTGGAAGCTGCCGAGCTGGATGCCCGGCTGCAGGCCGAGCGGGTCGACCTGTCCCTGCCGGCCCGCCCCCGCCGCAAGGGCGGGGTGCACCCGACCATGCAGGTGATGGACGAGATGATCGCCCTGTTCGCCGACATGGGCTTCGCCGTCGCCGAGGGGCCGGACATCGAGGATGACTTCCACAATTTCACGGCGCTGAATTTCCCGCCCAAGCATCCGGCGCGGGAGATGCACGACACCTTCTTCCTGAAGCCGGACCCGGAGACGGGCGAGCGCAAGGTGCTGCGGACCCACACCAGCCCGGTGCAGGTGCGCACCATGATGTCGCAGACGCCGCCGATCCGCATCATCGCGCCCGGTCGCACCTTCCGGAAGGACAGCGACGCGACCCACACGCCGATGTTCCACCAGGTCGAGGGGCTGGTGATCGACAGGGGCGTCCACATGGGCCACCTGAAGTGGACGCTGGAGACCTTCGTCGCCCGCTTCTTCGAGCTGGACGGCATCGACGCCCGCTTTCGCCCGCACCACTTCCCCTTCACCGAGCCCTCGGCCGAGATGGACATCCGCTGCGACCGCTCGGGCGGGACGCTGAAGCTGAACGAGGGCGACGACTGGATGGAGATCCTGGGCTGCGGGATGGTGCATCCCAACGTCCTGAGGTCCTGCGGTCTGGATCCGGAGGAATGGCAGGGCTTCGCCTTCGGCATGGGCGTGGATCGCCTGGCCATGCTGAAATACGGCATCCCCGACCTGCGCCCCATGTTCGATGCCGACGTGCGCTGGCTGGCGCACTACGGCTTCTCCCCCTTCGCCGCGCCGAACCCGGCGTCGGGCCTCAGCTGACGAGAGACGGACCATGACCGAGACCCCCAAGGCGACCTTCGCCTCCAACGAGGCCTTTGGCCGCGCCCTGGTGGCGCGCCAGACCTTCGAGAAGGAGGCCGTCTGGCTGCCCCTGCTGACGGTGCACCACTGGAATGCCGGCCAGATGTCCATCAAGGGCAAGACCTTCACCGACTGCCTGATCGAGGGCCCGGCGGTCATGGCCGTGATGGGCGACACGCGGTTCGAGGACTGCGCCATGGGCATCACCAGCGACATGCGCACCCTGCTGTATCGCCCCCTGGGCGAGAAGCTTGCGGGAGTGGTCGGGTTCGAGGACTGCAGCTTCGTTCGTTGCAAGTTCCTTCAGGTCGGCTTCACCGGCTCGGAGGCGCTGCTCGAGGAGTTGCAGACGAAGATCGGCAAGGCGCCGGACGCCGCCCGGCCCGAGGGCACGATCCAGTGAAATTCACCCTGTCCTGGCTGAAGGACCATCTGCAGACGGACGCCGACGCCGCGACCGTGGCCGACGCCATGACCCGCGCGGGCCTGGAGGTCGAGGAGGTTCACGATCCGGTCACCGCCCTGGCCCCCTTCACGGCGGCCCGCATCGTCTCGGCCGCGCGCCACCCCCAGGCCGACCGCCTGCAGGTCTGTCAGGTCGAGACCGTCGACGGCATGAAGGAGATCGTCTGCGGCGCCCCGAATGCGCGCGCGGGTCTGATGACCATCTATGCGCCGATCGGAGCCTATGTGCCCGGTCTGGGCGTCACCCTGGTCGAAAAGCCGGTGCGCGGCGTGGTGTCGAACGGGATGCTCTGCTCCGCCTCCGAGCTGCAGCTGGCCGACGAGAGTGACGGAATCCAGGAACTGGCCGACGACGTGCGGGTGGGCGAGCCCGCCGCGGACATCTTTGGTGCCGAGCCGGTGATCGACTTCGAGGTGACGCCGAACCGGCCCGACTGGCTGGGCGTCGCCGGCATCGCCCGCGATCTGGCGGCAGCCGGTCTGGGCACGCTGAAGACGCCGGAAATCGTGCCTGTTCCGGGGGCCTTCGCCAATCCGGTCACGGTGCGGCTGGACGCGCCGGAGATGTGCCCGGCCTTCGCCGGCCGGGTCATCCGCGGCGTGACCAACGGCCCCTCGCCCGAGTGGCTGAAGCGGCGGCTGACGGCGATCGGACTGCGGTCGATCAACCGTCTGGTCGACGTCACCAACCTGATTTCCTACGACCGCGCGCGCCCGCTGCATGTCTATGATCTGGCCAAGCTGGTCGGATCAGAGATCGTGGTGCGCGGCGGTCAGGCCGCCTCCGACTCGGGGGAGCCCGAGCACCTGATCGCCCTGGACGGCAAGACCTATGCGGTCGGCTCTACCCACTGCGTCATCTCCGACGCGGCCGGCGAGCGGCCGATCGGTCTGGGCGGCGTCATGGGGGGCGAAAGCACCGGCTGCGACGACGCCACCACCGACGTCTTCCTGGAAAGCGCCTGGTTCGATCCACTGGTCATCGCCCAGACGGGCCGCGATCTCGGCATCAGCTCCGACGCCCAGTACCGCTTCGCCCGCGGCGTGGACCCGGAGTCGCTGGTTCCGGGGATCGAGCTCGCAACGAAGCTGATCCTCGACCTGTGCGGCGGCGAGCCGTCGGAGACGGTCCTGTTCGGCCGCGCGCCGGCCGCGCCCGCCGCCTTCGGCTTCGACCCGGCCCGGGTCGCGTCCCTGACAGGGCTGGCGGTGACGGAGGACCGGATCGCGGACATCCTGACCGCGCTCGGCTTCGAGGTGGCGCGCGGTGCGCCCTGGCGGGTGACGCCGCCCAGCTGGCGCCGCGACGCGGAAGGCCCGGCCGATCTGGTCGAGGAGGTCGCGCGGATCGTCGGCTATGACGCCCTGCCGTCCACACCCCTGCCTGACCTCGGGGCCCCGGCCCGGGGCGTGCTGAGCCCGCGCCAGTCCCGCGTGCGCATCGCCCGCCGCGCCATGGCGGCGCTGGGCTGGTCCGAAGCCGTGACCTGGTCCTTCCTGAAACAGTCGACCGCCGTCCTGTTCGGCGGCGGGTCGGAGCGGCTGGTCGTCGAGAACCCCATTGCGGCTGATCTGGACTGCATGCGGCCGTCGGTGCTGCCGAACCTGATCCAGGCGGCGGCGCGGAATGCCGCGCGCGGGCACGCCGACGTGGCCCTGTTCGAGATCGGGCCGATCTATCCCGGCGACGGCCCGAACGACCAGCGCACCGTTCTGGCGGGCGTCCTGTCGGACCGCGCCGCCCGCCACTGGTCGGGCAAGGGCGAGGACGCCCTGTTCGCGGTCAAGGGCGACCTGACGGCGGTGCTGGAGCGCATGGGCGCGCCGGTCGCCTCGCTGCAGCTGGCCCAGGGACAGAACCGCGACTGGTGGCACCCGGGACGCTCCGCCCGACTACAGCTCGGCCCGAAGACGGTCGTGGCCGAGTTCGGCCAGCTGCACCCGCGCGTGCTGAAAGCGCTGGATGCCGACGGTCCGCTGTACGGCTTCGAGATCGTTCTGGAGGCCCTGCCGGAGCCGCGCGGACAGAAGTCGAAGTCGCGGGGTCCGGCCGATCTGCCCGTGCTGATGCCGTTGACCCGCGACTTCGCCTTCGTGGTCGACGACGGGGTGGCGGCCGGGGATCTGGTCCGCGCCGTGGCGGGGGCCGACAAGACCCTGATCGCCGGGGTGTCGGTGTTCGACGTCTATCGCGGCACCGGCGTGCCCGAGGGCAAGGCCTCGATCGCGCTGGAGGTGACGCTGCAGCCGCGCGAGGCGACCCTGTCGGACGCCGGGATCGAGGCGCTGACGGCCAAAGTCACGGCGGCGGCGGGCAAGCTGGGCGCGACGCTGCGGGGCTGAGGCCGGGCCTCGGCAAGGTCCCGTTAACTTTGCCGCCGCAAGGCTGACGCATTGGACGGCGAGGCTGCGCCTCGTCGCACACTTCGCCGAACGGGGCCGCCCACATGCATCGTCGTCACCTGATCCAGTCCGGTCTCGCCCTCGGCGCCACCTCGGGCCTGGCCGCCTGCGCCACGCCGAACGCGGCGCCGACGACCAACTATCCGATCGACCGCGATCGGCAGGCCCCGGCCTACACGTCGGAGGAACTGATCGCGGCGGGGTCGCGCGAACTGGGGATCGCCGCCGAGGCCATCGGCGGGGCGATCGAACGCATCTTCGCCGAACAGGGCGACAGCCCCACGGCCTACATCGCGGGCGAGGAAGGCTCCGGTGCCGTCGGCCTGGGTGCCCGCTACGGCCGCGGTGCCCTGCACATGAAGGATCTGACCGCCAGCCAGGAAGTGTTCTGGCAGGGCATTTCGATCGGCTGGGACGTGGGCGGCAACGCCAGCCGGGTCTTCACCCTGGTCTACGGCCTCTACTATCCGGACATGATCTACCGCCGCTATCCGGGGGTCGAGGGCTCGGCCTATCTGGTCGGCGGCCTGGGCGTGAACTACCAGCAGGCCGACGGCATCATCCTGGCCCCGATCCGCACCGGCGTGGGCCTGCGTCTGGGTGCCAACGTCGGCACCATGGCCTACAGCCGCCAACGCAACCTGCTGCCGTTTTAGGTTGACCCTGGCGCTCGCGCCGCGAGCGCTCGCTGCCCGAGGGCGCTTCTAGGCGCGGTCTTCCACGTCGAGGATCGCCTCCAGACCCTCGCGATACGACGGGTAACGCGGCCGCCAGCCGAGTTCGGCCTTGGCGCGGGCGTTCGAGAGGCGTTTGGAGTCGCGGTAGAAGCGACGCATTTCGTCAGACACCGCCGCGTCGGTCCAGTCGACCTCGGGCGGGGGCGGCAGGCCCAGACGGGCGGCGGCCCATTCGACGACCTCGTCGGCCGGCGACGGCTCGTCATCGCACAGGGTGTAGATCCCGCCCGGGCGGGGGCGCGCCATCGAGGCGAGGAATCCGCGCGCGGCGTCGTCCTCGTGGATGCGGTTGAACACCTGGCCCGGCTTGCGGACCCGGCGCGCCGTCCCGTCCCGCAGGCGGTCGAAGGGCGAGCGCCCCGGCCCGTACAGGGCCGGCAGGCGGAACAGTTGCACCGTCAGGCCCAGCCCCCGGGCGATCTCCAGCCAGGCCCGCTCGGCCCGGACGCGGCGCGCGCCCTGAAGCGTGGCGGCGTGCAGGGGGTCGTCCTCGAAGGCCCAGCCGCCGTCGCGGTCGCCGTAGACGGCGGTGGACGAGACGTAGCCGATCCAGTCAGGCCAGACGTCGCCGCCCAGACAGGGCTCAAGCGCCCGCAGGCCCGGACAGCCGTCGGCGTCGGGCGGGGCGGTGACCAGCAGGGCGGAGCAGTCGGCCACGGCGCGCGCCAGAGCCGCGCCGTCGGCCGGGTCGACAGGCGTGATGCCCCCGGCCTCCAGCGCAGCCCGGCGATCCGGGTCGCGCGACGTCGCCGCCGCGGAGCCGCCGGCCTGCCGCACCAGACGCGCGGTCGCCCGTCCCAGCCGACCACCGCCGAAGACCAGAAGTCGGGTCGGGCGGTCGCCCTGCCGCATCAGGCGATGCGGGCCGTGGGAGCGGGGGCCGGGGCGGGACTGGCGGCCTCCGCCTCCAGCGCCTGCCCGCGCCTGGCATTCCAGGCCGAGACGCAGGGGATCTTTCTCATGTCCACGCGGTCGGCCCAGCGCCGCGCGACGTCGGTGACCTCGTCCATCAGGCCCTGGGCCAGGGTGATGGGCTTGAGGCCCAGATCGCGGAACTGGTCATTGGCCACGACCAGTTCGTTCTCGTCGGCCTCCTGACGCGGATTGGCGACGTTGTGGACCTCGGCACCCGTCATGCCGGCGATCATGGCCGCGAGGTCGCGCACGCGACGGCTTTCGGTCATCTGGTTGAGGATCTTCACCCGGTCGCCGGGCGCCGGCGGGTTGTTCAGCGCCAGCTCGACGCAACGCACCGTGTCCTGAAGATGGATGAAGGCCCGGGTCTGGCCGCCCGAGCCGTGCACCGTCAGGGGGTGGCCGACCGCCGCCTGCATCAGAAAGCGGTTCAGCACGGTGCCGTAGTCGCCGTCATAGTCGAAACGGTTGATCAGGCGCTCGTCCTTGCGGGTCTCCTCGGTCTGGGTGCCCCAGACGATGCCCTGGTGCAGGTCGGTGATCCGCAGCCCGTCGTTCTTGGCGTAGAACTGGAACAGCAGGGCGTCCTGCGTCTTGGTCATGTGGTAGATCGAGCCCGGATTGGGCGGGAACAGGATTTCCTGCTCCGCCGGGCCGAAGTCGGTGTCGACCGTGACCTTCAGATAGCCCTCGGGGATGCGCAGGCCGGCGGTGGTGTAGCCGTAGACCCCCATGGTGCCGAGGTGCGCGAGATGCACGTCCAGCCCGCTCTCGACGATCGCCGCCAGCAGGTGGTTGGTGGCGTTCAGATTGTTGTCGACGGTGTAGAGCTTGTGGCGTGCCGACTTCATCGAATAGGGCGCGGCCCGCTGCTCGGCGAAATGCACGACGCTGTCCGGCTTCCAGTCGCGGATCAGGGCGAGCAGGCCGTCGAAATCCTTGCCGACCGTCAGGTCGACGAAGCCGATCTCGCGGCCCGAGATCTCCTTCCAGGCGGCGATGCGCTCGAGGATCGGCCGGATCGGGGTCAGGGACTGGACCTCCAGCTCCTGGTCAATGGCGCGACGGCTCAGGTTGTCGACGACCGTGACGTCCCACCCGCGCGCGGACAGATGCAACGCCGTGGGCCAGCCGCAAAAGCCGTCGCCGCCCAACACCAGAACCTTCATGGTCGCTCCTCGATCATCGCCGAACCTGCCTAGACCATGCGGCCGGTCGGTCAAGCCGGGCTTGCCGGGCGGCCAGCCCGGGCGCAAGCTTCGCCGACGGGGAACGAGGGCGACGGCCCATCGTTCCGGTCCAAGCAAGGAGATTCCTGATGACCCCCCGCTTCATTCCCTGGACCGCTGCCGCGCTGTGCGCCCTGACCCTCACCGCATGCGCGAGCGGCCCCAGCTCCGGAAACACCTACGAGACCGAGTTCGCCAAGCTGACCTCCGAGTGCGAGGGCCGCGGCGGAATTCTGGCCACCAACGGCCAGCAGACCGGCGACCCCGCACGCGACTATGTCTGCGAAATCCGGGGTCAGCCCTCAAGCCGCATCCGCTGATCCCAGCGGGCCGTCCGCGGCTGGAGGAAGTGGCGCACCCGAGAGGATTCGAACCTCTGACCCCTGCCTTCGGAGGGCAGTACTCTATCCAGCTGAGCTACGGGTGCGGACCGGCGGACTTCCTAGGCGAAAGCGCGCCGCAAGGGAAGCGCGCTTCCCACCGTCCCGTTCGCGCTCTAGCGTGAGGGCCGAAACGTCTTCGCGGAGTACCCCATGCGCGTGCTGATCCTGTCGACCTTGGCCCTGATCGCGGCCTCCTGCGCGCCCGCGCCGGGCACCGTCAGCCCCGACGCGTCAGCGATTGGCGGCGACGACCTGAACGCCATCGCCGAGGACTACGTCCGGCTGATCCTCGACGTGGGCGAGATCGAGGAGGGCTACGTCGACGCCTATTACGGCCCCGCCGAATGGCAGGCCGAGGCCAAGGCCACGACCGAGACTCCGGCCGAGCTGAAGACCCGGGCGGAGGGCCTGACACGACGCCTCGAGGCGGTCAGCGTGCCGGCCTCCGCGCCCGCCGAGGTCGGCCGGCGCAAGGCCTATCTGCTGGCCCACGTGTCGGCCGCCCACGCCCGTCTGCGGATGATCGAGGGCGAGAAGTTCAGCTTCGCCGACGAGGCCGAGGCCCTGTTCGGCGTGCGACCGGAAACGCGTCCGCTGAGCAGTTTCGACCCCGTGCTGGCGCGGCTGGACGCCCTGCTACCGGGCGAGGGCACGATCAACCAGCGGCTGGCTGCCTTCCGCGTCGGCGCGGCCATCCCGCGTGACAAGCAGGAGGCGGTGATGCGCGCCGCCATCGACGAGTGCAAGGCGCGCACCGAGCAGCACATCGATCTGCCGGCCAATGAGAACTTCACGCTGGAGTTCGTCACCGACAAGCCGTGGAGCGGCTACAACTGGTATCAGGGCAACAGCCAGAGCCTGATCCAGATCAACGTCGACCAGCCGATCTCCATCGAGCGCGCCATCGATCTGGGGTGCCACGAGGGCTATCCGGGCCACCACGTCTACAACATGCTGCTGGAGAAGACCTTCGTGGTCGAAAAGGGCTGGGTCGAGATGAGCGTCTATCCGCTCTACAGCCCCATGAGCCTGATCGCCGAGGGCAGCGCCAACTACGGCATCGACCTGGCCTTCCCGGGCGCCACGCGCGGCGAGTGGGAGAAGCGGGTGCTGTATCCGCTGGCCGGCCTGAACCCCGAGGGCGTCGACGTGCAGGAAGGCATCCTGTCGGTCATGCGCGAGCTGGCGCGGGCGGAATACACCATCGCCGACGACTGGCTGTCGGGCCGCGCCGACCGCGAGACGACGATCCAGAACCTGATGAAGTACGGCCTGCACAGCCGCGCCTCGGCCGAGCGCCGCATCCGCTTCATCGACACCTATCGCAGCTACATCATCAACTACAGCCTGGGCCGCGACATGGTGCAGGACTGGGTGGAAGCGCAGGGCCCCGACCACTGGACCACGATGGAGATGCTGCTGGGCAGCCAGATCCTGCCGGTGGACCTGCTGTAGGTCGCGACAACCCGGATCGCCCTCAAGCAGCGAGCCGCGCGCGGCGAGCGCTAGGGAAACAAAAAGGCCCCGCCGGTGCGAACCGGCGGGGCCTTCTTCATTCAGTCAGCCGAGACCGATCAGTCGCGACGGCGACGTCCGCGGTCACCGCCACCGCGGCCACCGTCGCCGTCACGCTTGGGACGGCCGCCGGTGTCTTCCGACAGAGCCGGCTCGCCGCGTTCGGCGCGTTCGGCGTTGATCTTGTCGGTCAGGTCCTCACCGGTTTCCTGATCGACGACCTTCATCGACAGCTTGGTCTTGCCGCGATCGTCCATGCCCAGGAACTTGACCTTCACTTCCTGGCCTTCGGACAGGACGTCGGCCGGGTTGGCGACGCGTTCCAGCGAGATCTGGGACACGTGGACCAGGCCGTCCTTGGCGCCGAAGAAGTTCACGAAGGCGCCGAAGTCGACGACCTTCACGACCTTGCCGGAGTAGATGGTGCCGGCTTCGGGCTCGGACACGATGGACGAGATCCAGTTGCGGGCCGCGTCGATCTTCTCCTGGTCCGAGGCGGCGATCTTCACCGTGCCGTCGTCCTCGACGTTGATCTTGGCGCCGGTCTTCTCGACGATCTCGCGGATCACCTTGCCGCCGGTGCCGATGATGTCGCGGATCTTGTCGACCGGGACCTTGATGGACTCGATCTTGGGCGCGAACTCGCCCAGCTCGGTGCGGGCGCCGTCGATGGCCTTGTCCATCTCGTCGAGGATGTGAAGGCGGCCGGCCGAAGCCTGGGCGATGGCCTTCTTCATGATCTCCTCGGTGATGCCGGCGACCTTGATGTCCATCTGCAGCGAGGTGATGCCGTCACGCGTGCCGGCGACCTTGAAGTCCATGTCGCCGAGGTGATCCTCGTCGCCCAAGATGTCCGACAGGATGGCGAACTCGCCCGACGGCTCCAGGATCAGGCCCATGGCGATGCCCGAGACGGGCTTCTTCAGGGGCACGCCCGCATCCATCAGCGCCAGCGACGATCCGCAGACCGTGGCCATCGAGGACGAGCCGTTGGACTCGGTGATCTCCGACACCAGACGGATCGTGTAGGGGAAGTCTTCCGCCGACGGCAGCATCGGACGGATGGCCCGCCACGCCAGCTTGCCGTGACCGATTTCCCGACGGCCCGCGCCGCCCATCCGTCCGGTCTCGCCGACCGAGTAGGGAGGGAAGTTGTAGTGCAGGAGGAACTTCTCCTTGTACGTCCCCGACAGGGCGTCGACGTACTGCTCGTCCTCGCCGGTGCCCAGGGTGGCGACGACGATGGCCTGGGTCTCACCGCGGGTGAACAGGGCCGAACCGTGGGTGCGCGGGAAGACGCCGACTTCCGAGACGATGTCGCGGACCTTGTCCAGGGCGCGGCCGTCGACGCGGTGACCGTTGTCGATGATGTCGCGACGCAGGACGTGGGCCTCGCATTCCTTGAAGGCCGCGCCGAACTTGGCGGACTCGACGCCGTCCGGGTTCTCGTCGGTCTTCACCAGCTTCTCGGCGGCCTTCTTCTTGGCCACGTCGACGCCCGTGCGACGCTCGTACTTGCCGGCGTGGGTGTAGGCGGCCTTGATGTCCTCGCCGACCAGATTCTGGATGGCGGTGACGACGTCGGAGTGATCCTCGGCCTGGAAGTCGAAGGGCTCCTTCGCCGCATGCTCGGCCAGCTCGATGATGGCCTCGATCACCGGCTGCATGCCGCGATGGGCGAACATCAGGGCGTCCAGGAAGGTGTCTTCCGACAGTTCCTTCGCCTCGGACTCAACCATCATCAGGGCGTCGTTGGTGCCGGCGACGACCAGATCCAGGTCCGACGTCGGCATCTGGTCCAGCGTCGGGTTCAGCACCAGCTCGCCGTCGATGTAGCCGACGCGCGCGGCGCCGATCGGGCCCATGAAGGGCACGCCCGAGATGGTCAGGGCCGCGGAGGCGGCGACCAGGCCGACGATGTCCGGGTCGTTCTCCATGTCGTGCTGCAGCACAGTGACGACGACCTGGGTCTCGTTCTTGAAGCCCTTGACGAACAGGGGGCGGATCGGACGGTCGATCAGGCGGGAGACCAGGGTCTCCTTCTCGGTCGGACGGCCTTCACGCTTGAAGTAGCCACCCGGGATCTTGCCGGCGGCGAAGGTCTTTTCCTGGTAGTTCACGGTCAGCGGGAAGAAATCCAGGCCCGGCTTGGGCGCGCGGCCGTAGACGACGGTGGCCAGAACGATGGTCTCGCCATAGGTGGCCAGAACGGCGCCGTCGGCCTGACGGGCGATGCGGCCCGTTTCCAGCGTCAGCGGGCGTCCGGCCCAGTCGATCGTCTTGCGTTTGATGTCGAACATATTTCGTCTTTCGTGTCCCCGGGCGGCGTATTCCGCGCGGGATCCCATCAGTGGGTGGAGCGTCGGGCGTTCAGTCCTTCGGTCCAGGGACCGGCCGCCCCATGGCGATCGATCCGGGAGTGTCGAGGACTGCGTCGAGCCCTCGCGTCGTAATCCGGAACCCGTTCACGGGATTCCTGCGCCGATACACCGGCGGCGCGCCGGTCGTTAGGTACGGAAAGAGGCGCGGACATGGCCCGCGCCCCGAAACTGTTTCCGCGACCCGCGCTTAGCGACGCAGGTTCAGCTTGCCGATCAGCGCGGTGTAGCGATCGCGATCGACCTTGATCAGGTGGTCAAGAAGGCGACGACGCTGCGAGACCATCTTGAGCAGGCCCCGACGCGAGTGGTTGTCCTTCTTGTGGGTCTTGAAGTGCTCGGTCAGGTTGGCGATGCGTTCCGACAGGATCGCGACCTGAACCTCGGCCGAGCCGGTGTCGCCCGCACCGCGGGCGTTGTCGTTGATGACTTCCTGCTTGCGTTGAGCAGTAATCGACATCGGTATGCTCCTTATTGGAGATTGAAAACGCGGTCGGGTTCCAGCCGGCCGGCCCGCAACTGACCGAGAGCGACGAGGGTCTGACCCAGGAAAACCGAAACGGTCCGGGCGTCGCCTTGCAGCTGACCCTTGAGCGTTTCGACCTGTCTGGGGAGCAGAACGATCGGCCGTCCCTGCCGAAGCGAGAAGGCGTCTTGATCCGTCACGGCCAGTCCCGGGATGTCGTCCAGGGCGGTCGCGACGGGAAGCAAGCCTTCCGAGGCGGCGCCGCTATGCACCATTTGCTCCAAAGAATCCAGCGTCACGGCGTTTTCCAGGCTGAAAGGCCCGACCTGCTCGCGCCGCAGCGCCGAAACATGCCCCTCGGCACCCAGGGCGGCGGCCAGGTCGCGCGCCAGTGACCGCACATAGACGCCCTTTCCGGTCTCGATGCGGATTTCGACGTGGTCGGCATCGGGCGCAGCTGTGACCTCGGCGGAATGGATGGTGACCGGGCGCGACTTCAGTTCGACCTCGACGCCTTCGCGAGCCAGGTCATAGGCCCGACGACCATCGACCTTGATGGCGGAGAAGGCCGGCGGCACCTGCTGGATATCTCCGACGAAGGTCGGCAGCGCCGCACGCACGGTGTCGACGTCAGGACGGACGTCCGACCGCGCGATCACCGCGCCCTCGCGGTCCACGCTGTCGGTGGAGACGCCCCATTCGATGGCGAAGCGATAGATCTTCCGCGCCTCCATCATGAAGGGCACGGTCTTGGTCGCCTCGCCGAGCGCGATGGGCAGGATGCCGGACGCCAGCGGATCCAGCGTGCCGGCATGCCCCGCCTTGTTGGCGTCGAACAGGCGGCGGACGGCCGAGACGGCCTGGGTCGACCCCATGCCCAGAGGCTTGTCCAGACAGACCCAGCCGTGGACCGGCAGGCCGCGCTTGCGGCGGCTCATTCCGGTTGGCCTGCCGCGCGTCGCGCTGCTTGAGGCCGGGCCATCAGTCCTCGTCCCCTTCGCGGGGGACCACGTCGGCCTGGACGCGCGGGTCGTCCAACAGGCGGTTCAGGCGCTCGGCGGCGGCGAAGCTTTCGTCGTGGCGGAAGCGCAGGTCGGGGGTGAACCGCATGTCGATGTGCCGACCGAGCGCCCCTCGCAGAAATTTGGCGTGGACGTTCAGCGCCTTGACGATCTCGTCGACGTGACCGGCCGTCGGAGCGGTCTGGACCCCGGCACCCAGCGGCTCGACGAAACAGGTGGCATGCTTGAGGTCGGGCGACAGGCGCACCTCGGCGACGGTCACCGATACGCCCTCCAGGGCGGGGTCGCGAATTTCGACCTCGCGCATCACTTCCACCAGCGCGTGGCGGATCAGCTCGCCGGCGCGCAGCTGGCGCTGACTGACCAGTCCGGCGCGGGGCTTGGGCTTGCGGTTGCTCATGAGACGTCTCCCGTCGCTCGCCGGGGCTCGGACCCGGCTGAAAAAAGCGAAGGGGCGGGGTCTAGTCCCCGGCGGTCCGGGTGTCCAGTTTCGCCCGGTCGACGGCGGCCAGCACCTCCGGCGAGACGACCGCGCGCAGCGGCCGGACCGGCAGGCCCGCGGCGTTCAGAGTTCGTGCCGCCCAGGTGTTGCACAGGTTCAGGATCCAGAACCGGCCGTGCGCGGCATAGAAGCGGGCGTCGTCGCCGGGGCGCGCGGTGGCCAGACGGGGACGCCCCCGGTCCAGCGCCAGCGTCGCCTCGACCCGGGCGGCCAGCCGCTCGAAGGCGACGGGCGGCAGGCGCAGGGTCCGCCGCCGGGCGGGCGGCAGGCGCGCGGCGGGATCGCCGGCGAAGGGGTCCAGCATCAGGACCGAGGCGTTGCCCGGCCGGAAGAAGGCACGGACACCGTCCAGCAGCCGCCCCTCGATCGGGCTCTGATCCACGTAGAACACGGCGTCGCCCCAGCCGATCAGGATCCAGTTTCCGGGTCCGACCGCCCGCACCGCCTCGGCCAGCGGCCCTGGGCGCGCCTCGAGCGCGGCCCGCGGAACGGCCAGATCGGTGTGGAAGCCGTTGTCCAGAACCAGCACGGGAACGCCTTGAGGGTCGTCGCGCAGGTCCGTGTCGCCCGGCAGCGTCCAGGTCCACAGGGCCGCGAGCAGCCCCAGAAGGCCGGCGGCCAGGATCGCCCTCACCGGGCGTCGCCCTCATAGGCGAAGCGGCCGCAGACAACCGCGCCCGGCGCGTCGGGGGCAGGACCCGCGCGCCAGATCTGGAGACGAACATCTTCACCGTCGCGGGCGATGGCCAGCCAGCCGGGCGTCTGGCCCGCGCACAGCGGCGAGGCGGCGACCGGCGTGCGGGCGTCCAGCGGCACGATCTGGCGCAACTCGACCTGGTGGTCGGCCGCCAGGGCCATGTCGCGGACGGCGTCCTCGCGCCCGAGGACGATGCGGTGCGGACGGGTGCGCAGGGCGGGTGCCTCCGCGAAAGTCAGAACGGCACCGTCGAAAGCCAGCTCTCCGCCGGGCGCGTCGGTTCCGACCGGACTGAAGTCGCCGACGATCTCATGGCCGCCGGGCGCGACGGAGGTCGGGCGCGGGGCAGTCCGCAGGCCCGCCGCGCGCGCCTTCAACCGCTCCATCGCGGGCTGGAGGCTGCTGCGGACCACGTCGACGCCGCGCGACACTTCTCCCTCGTCAAAAGCCATGACGAGCAGCACGAGGCACAGCACGCCGAGGAAGGCCGCCAGCTTCTTCAACATGTCGACAGGCCGGGTCCGCGCATGAGCCGAACCTAGGGTCAGGCGGCGAGCGGCGATAGGCCCGTCGCGCCACGGGCGAACCCTATTCGACCGGGGGCCGGCGCGGCTCGGGGGCGGTCCAGTCGCCGCGGAAGCTGTAGTTCAGCTGGACGCAATGGCGATACCGCCCATCGGCCCAGAGGCCCACCGCATGCATTGTCAGCGGGCGCCCGGCCCGGACGCGGCCCATGACCAGCCACGTGGCGTCGGCCGAGGGGCACAGGGCGCGGATCAGACCGCGCCCCTCGCCCTCCGGCACGATCTCGTAGACGTCGCGCTCACCCGCCCCGGCCGGCAGGACTGTCAGGGTCTCCGCCGGGCCGCCCCGGCGAACCTCGGCCGAGCCCCGGCTGGTCGTGGCGTGGATCTTCAGCACCGACACGGCCCCGAACAGACCGCGCCGCACCTCGAAGGTGAGGCCCTGGGTCAGGGCGCGGGTGACCCGGTCCGCGGCGTCGTAGGACCACAGTCGAATGTCGGCGAGCGCCGGCGTGGCCGCCAGGACGACGATCAGGAATGCGAGAACGGCCTTTTTCATGCGCCACTCCTCCGAAATGACTGCGGCGGAACCGGGGCTGACCCGATCCCGCCGCCATCCATCCACCCGCTCAGGCCGCGCTCAAGCCGCGAGCGACCGCGTCGCGAGCGGTAGCGCCCAAATCAAAGAGTCCGCTTGATCTCTTCGACCGTGAAGCACTCGATGTAGTCGCCTTCCTTGATGTCCGTGAAGCCCTGGAAGTGCATGCCGCACTCCTGGCCCGACGGCACCTCGTTGACCTCGTCCTTGAAGCGCTTGAGCGTCTGCAGCGTCCCCAGCTCCAGCACCACCACGTCGTCGCGGATGATGCGGACCTTGGCCCCCTTGCGGACCACGCCTTCCGACACCCGGCAGCCGGCGATCTTGCCGATCTTGGAGATGTCGAAGACCTGCAGCACCTGGGCGTTGCCGAGGAAGGTCTCGCGCTGGATCGGCGCCAGCATGCCCGAGAGCACGCCCTTCATGTCGTCCAGCAGGTCGTAGATGATCGCGTAGTAGCGGATCTCGACGCCCTCACGTTCGGCCAGGTCGCGGGCCTGTTTCGAGGCGCGGACGTTGAAGCCGAGGATCGGGGCCCCGGCCGACTTGGCCAGGTTCACGTCGCTCTCGGTGATACCGCCGGCGCCCTGCATGACGATGCGGGCGCGTACCTCGTCGTTGCCCATCTTCTCCAGCGAGGCCGCGATGGCCTCGCCCGAGCCCTGGACGTCCGACTTGATGACGACCGGCAGCTCCGAGATCTTCTTGGAGCCCAGCTTGGCCATCATGTCGGCCAGCGAGGCGCCGGACGCGCCGGTGCCGGCCGCCTTCTCGCGCTTCTGACGGGCGCGGAACTCGGTCAGCTCGCGGGCGCGGGCCTCGTTCTCCACCGTGGCGAAGACGTCGCCGGGCGACGGCGCCTCGTCGAGGCCGAGGATTTCGACCGGGACGGAGGGTCCGGCGTCGGTCAGCTGGGCGTTGCGCTCGTCCAGCAGGGCGCGGACCTTGCCCCAGGCGGAGCCGGCCACGACGATGTCGCCGCGCTTCAGCGTGCCGCGCTTGACCAGCACGGTCGCGACAGGGCCGCGGCCCTTGTCCAGCTTGGCCTCGATGACCACGCCTTCCGCCGAGCGCTCGGGATTGGCGCGCAGGTCCATGACCTCGGCCTGGACCAGGATGGCGTCGATCAGGCCCTTGAGATTGGTCCGCTCCTTGGCCGACACCTCGATGATCTGGGTGTCGCCGCCCAGGCTCTCGGCGATGACCTCGTATTGCAGCAGTTCGTTGACCACCTTGGTCGAGTTCGCATCCGGCTTGTCGATCTTGTTGACCGCCACGATCAGCGGCGCATTGGCCGCCTTGGCGTGCTGGATGGCCTCGATCGTCTGCGGCATGACGCCGTCGTCGGCGGCCACGACCAGGACCACGATGTCGGTCACGTTGGCGCCGCGCGCCCGCATGGCCGAGAAGGCGGCGTGGCCCGGCGTGTCGAGGAAGGTGACCCGCTGGCCGTCTTCCAGCCGCACCTGATAGGCGCCGATGTGCTGGGTGATGCCGCCGGCCTCGCCGCCCGCCACGTCGGTGGTGCGCAGCGCGTCCAGCAGGCTGGTCTTGCCGTGGTCGACGTGGCCCATGATGGCCACGACCGGGGCGCGGGATTCCGTCGCGGTCGCGTCGTCGGCATCGGACAGGAAGCCCGTCTCGATGTCGCTGTCGGACACGCGCTTGACCGCCATGCCGTATTCCTCGGCCACCAGTTCGGCGGTGTCGGAATCGATCACGTCGTTGATCTTCATCATCAGGCCCTGACGCATCAGGAATTTGACGACGTCGGCACCGCGGATGGCCATGCGGTTGGCCAGTTCGCCGACGGTGATCGTGTCGGGAATGACAACCTCGCGCGGACGGTTCGGCACGTCGGTCGAGCCGCCGCGACGCTTCTCCTTCTCGCGTTCACGCGCCTTGCGCAGCGAGGTCAGCGAACGCATCCGCTCGACGGCGTCCTCGTCCCCCCCGGCCACGGCCTGGATGGTCAGACGGCCTTCGCGGCGCTTGGGCTCGCCGCGCGTGCGGCTGACGGCCTTGCCGGGACCGGCGTCCGAGAAGCGGCGATCGCGGTCGTCCTCGCGGCCGCCGGCGGCGGGACGCGGCGCGCCGAAGCCGGCGCGGACCGGACGGGCGACCTCGGGCTGGGCCGGAGGCGTCGCGCCGCGGGCGGCGCCGGGACCGGTACGCGGTCCGCCCGGACGGGCGGCGCCGGGCGCGGGCTTCGGCGTCAGGGCGGAATAGCGGACGGGCTCGCCCGGCGTGCGGGCGCGGCCGGCGGGACCGGCGCCTGTCGCACCGGCGGGGCGCGGCGAATAGCTGCGCTCGCCGCCGCCCATGGCCTGTTCGCGGGCCGAGCGGCCACCAAAGGCAGGACGTTCGGGCGCGGCGCGGGCCGGATTGCCCGGCTTGGGCACGCGCTGGCCGAAGTTGACGGTCGGACGGGCCGGAGCCGCGGGACGGGGGGCGGGCGCCGGAGCGGGCGCCTCGACCGGCGCTTCCGCGACCGGATCCGGAGCCGGCGTCGGAGCGGGTTTGGCAGCCTTTGCCTCGGGCGCAGGCACGGCGGCGCCCAGTTTGGCGGCTTCCTGACGCGCGGCCTCGGCGGCGGCTTTCGCCGCGGCGGCCTCGGCCTGGGCGGCCTGGGCGGCGGCGTCGGCGCGGGCGGCCTGCTCACGCTGGGCCGCCTCGCGGCGGGTGCGCTCCTCGGCGGCAATACGCTCGCGCTCGGCCTGCTGGCGGGTGGCCAGCTCGATGGCGCGGCGGCGCGCCTCCTGCTCGGACTGCGACAGACCGCCGGCGTCCCCGGAAGGAGCCGGACGCCCCGCCGACGGCGCGGGCGCGTCGGTGCGCGGACGGGCCACGTCGAAGCCCTGCGGCCGCTGGTGACCGCCCGCGGGTGCGCCGACGCGGCGCTTGGTCTCGACCACCACGGTCTTGGAGCGGCCGTGGCTGAAGCTCTGCTTGACGGTGCCGGCCGAAACCGCTCCCGCCTGGCGCGGCTTCAGGCTCAGCGGCGCGCGCGGCCCGGTCGCTGGCGGAGTCGTCGCGGGCGGGGTCGTCGTGCCGTCGTTAGTCTTGTCGTTCTCGTCAGTCATCCGGTCGCTTTACATTCGGCCCGGGACAGTCCCGTTCCGTCGTCGAAACACAAAAAGCCGTGCGGCGCTCCGCTCCGTCAGGAAGCAGAACCCCGCCCGTCTGAGAATTCATCCGGGTCCTCAGCCGCGTCGCCGCGCCACTCCGGCGGCGCCAACGGTCGAAATCCCGCCAGTCGTTCGACCTCGAAGGTCCAGCGATCGGCCCGCCCGCCCTCAAGCAGGACGGCGTGTATCGCATTTTCCAGCCCGAGGGCCAAACTCAAATCGTCGGCGGTGAAGGCCCCGAACACTTTGGGCCGCGGTGTGCGCCATCTGGCGAGCGCCAGAAGCTTGCCGCGCCCGTCGGCGGACCCGTCCGCCGCCTCGACCAGCCAGGCGGCCTTGCCCGACCGTATCGCGGCGGCCGCCTTTTCGAAACCGGAGATAAGCACGCCCTCGCGCCGGGCAAGGCCCAGCTGGTCCAGACAACGCCGGACCAGCAGGCCCTCGACCAGGTCGGCCAGGTCCGTGGCGGGCTTCAGGGGCGTCTTGGCCGCGCGGGAAAACAGGTTCCTGGCGGCGGCCTGGGTCACGGCCTCGCGGGTGGCCTCCACCCACATGCCGCGGCCCGGCAGCTTGCGCGCCAGGTCGGGGGCGACCGAACCGTCCGGGGCGGCGACGAAGCGGATCAGACGAGATTCATCCATGACCTGGCGGGTGACCAGGTCGCGGCGTTCCCTATCTGCCGTGGCGTCGCGCAGCCCCATGGACGATCCGGGCTCCCATCACGCGTCTTGGGGCTGATCGTCGGCTTCTTCCGAAGCCTCCGCATCGCCCTCGGCGGTGGCTGCGTCGGAGCCACCGAACACGACGTCGGGGTCGTACTCGCCCTCGGCGAACTCTTCCTCGTACTCCGGCTCGGGCTGCGGCAGTTCCGAAGCGTCGATCCAGCCGGCGGCCACGCGGGCCTGCAGGATCAGCATCTCCGCGTCCTCCTGGGCCAGATTGAAGCTCTCCAGCACGCCGGGGACCTTGATCCGCTCGCCGTTCTTCATCTCGAAGCCGCCGCGGATCTCGTCGGTGGCCAGATCGGCGAGGTCCTCGACGGTCTTCACGCCGCCCTCGCCCAGGGCGACGGCGATCGGCAGGGTCACGCCGGGCACCTCCAGCACGCCGTCCTCGACGCCCAGCGCCTTGCGCTTGGCGTCCTGCTCGGCGGCCAGCTTGTCCAGCCAGTCGCGGGCGCGGGCCTGCAGCTCCTCGGCGGTGTCCTCGTCGAAGCCCTCGATGTCGGAGATCTCATAGGGCTCGACGAAGGCCAGGTCCTCGACCGTGGCGAAGCCTTCGGTGACCAGCAGCTGGGCGATCACCTCGTCGACGTCCAGAGCCTCCTGGAACAGCTGGGTGCGCTCGGCGAACTCGCGCTGACGGCGCTCGCTGTCCTGGGACTCGGTGATGATGTCGATCTGCCAGCCAGTCAGCTGGGAGGCCAGACGCACGTTCTGGCCACGACGGCCGATGGCCAGCGACAGCTGCTCGTCGGGCACCACCACCTCGACGCGGTCGGCTTCCTCGTCCAGCACCACCTTGGACACCTCGGCCGGGGCCAGCGCGTTCACGATGAAGGTCGGCTCGTCGTTGTTCCACTGGATGATGTCGATCTTCTCGCCCTGCAGCTCGGCGACCACGGCCTGCACGCGCGAGCCGCGCATACCGACGCAGGCACCGACGGGGTCGATGGAGCTGTCGTTCGACAGCACGGCCATCTTGGCGCGCGAACCGGCGTCGCGGGCGGCGGCGCGGATCTCGATCACGCCGTCATAGACCTCGGGCACTTCCTGGGCGAACAGCTTGGCCATGAAGCCGGGGTGGGCGCGCGACAGCATGACCTGCGGGCCCTTGGCCTCCGGGCGCACGTCGTAGATGTAGGTGCGGATCCGGTCGCCGATGTTGAACACCTCGCGCGGGATCGAGTCGTTGCGGCGCATGATGCCCTCGCCGCGGCCCAGATCGACGATGGTGTTGCCGTATTCGACGCGCTTGACCGTGCCGTTGACGATCTCGCCGACGCGATCCTTGAACTCTTCGTACTGGTTGGCGCGCTCGGCGTCGCGGACCTTCCCCATGACGACCTGGCGGGCCATCTGGGTCTGCACCCGGCCAAACTCGAACGGCGGCAGGTCCTCGACGTACTCCTTGCCGACCTCGGCCTCGGGATCGCGCTTCAGGGCGTCCTTCAGGCGCACCATGGCGCTGTCGTTGAACTCTTCCAGCTCGTCTTCCGGCTGCCAGTCGTCCTCGACGATGGTGACGTGACGGGTCAGGGCCATCTCGCCGGTCTTGGGATCCATCCGGGCGCGGATGTCGTGGTGGGCGCCGTAGCGGGACTTGGCACCCTTCTGCACGGCCTCCTCGATCGCCTCGATGACGATCTCCTTGTCGATGTTCTTCTCGCGCGCGACGGCGTCGGCGATCTGCAGAAGTTCGAGACGGTTCGCGGAAACGCCAACGGCCATGGTTCGGTCCTCAGTCTTCGGTTTCTTGACGGGCGGCGCGCTTTTCGGCCCCCGCCTTCATCAGTTGATCGGTCAGCACCAGCTTGGCGTCGACCAGCCAGGCGAACGGCAGAAGGGCGGTGTCCTCCTCGCCCTCCAGGTCCATCAGCACATTGTCGTCCTCGACGCCGGCCACGATGCCCTTGAAGCGCTTGCGGCCCTCGACCATGCGGTCGGTCTCCAGCCGGGCCTCGAAGCCCTCGAAGGTCTCGAAGTCCTCCAGCCGGGTCAGCGGACGGTCGATGCCGGGCGACGACACCTCCAGCAGATACTCGCCGGAGATGGGGTCGGCGGCGTCCAGCACCTCGGAGATGGCGCGGCTCAGCCGGGCGCACTCTTCCACCGCGATGTCGTGGTCGGACGGGCGCTCGGCCATGACCTGCAGCCGCCGGCGCAGGGTGCCGCCCATCAGGCGGACGCGCACGATCGCCAGCCCGATGGACTCGGCCACGGGCTCGATCAGCTCCAGCAGAGCGCGGTCTTCGACGGTCTTCGCTTTCAAGGCGAGCGTGTTCCAAAACAAAAGCGGCGGTCCGTCCGGGCCGCCGCTTCAAACGGCGCCGTTAGGACGCCGGTCTAACGATGTGAGCGGCCATATAGACCCGCCGGAACGCCTTGTCAGCCCCTGGAGCGAACTCAGATCAGCGCCAGCTGGCCCAGATAGTCGCGCTTGCCCAGTTCGACGCCGCGGTGGCGCAGGATTGCGTAGGCCATGGCGAGGTGGAAGTTGAAGTTCGGAACCGCGAAGCTGGTCAGATAGCCCGCGCCCTCGAAGTCCAGCTCGACGCCCGGGAAGCGCAGCTCGATCCGTCGCGTCTCCGCGCCTTCGAAGGCGGCGGGATCGGCGGCCTCGACGAAGGCCAGCGACAGGCGAACCGTCGCCTCCAGCTGGTCCAGCGTCGCCTCATCGTCGGCTGTCTTCGGCCAGGCCTGTCCGGTCAGCCGCCCGATACAGCTGCGCGCCGAAAAACTGGCCATGCGGACCTGATCCGGGAAGGGCCGCATGTCCGGCGCCAGCCGCGCCTCCCACAGCTCGGCCTCCGTCAGGCCGGAAGCGCGGGCCTTGTCCAGCAGGCCAAGCAGGACGTTCAGGCCGCGCCGGAACGTGGAGGTCGAGAAGGCGTCGAGGGCGAGGCTCATGATCAGTCCTGGGCGGCCAAGGCCCGGCTATGTGGCCAAACGGATCGGTTGACCAGAGCGGCGGTCGAGATCAGGCCCCGTGCTCGGCCCACATCCATGTCGCCAGAAGCGCGGCCATGATGAAGTCGAGCACCACAGTCATGCCGGCCATCCCCTTGAGGAACCGGCCGCGCTTGGCCATCAGCTGGCCCATGTAGAAGACCTTGCTGATCAGGGCGACGCCGATAGCGAGGGTCCGGGTTTCGGGGTGGAAGGCGGCCCACACCAGCATGCCGCCGGTCAGGGCGATCAGCAGCCCCCAACCCCGGATCACGACGTCGCCCAGCGCTCCGTCAACGGCCTCCCCATAGGTCGACCGGGCGGCGCGACCGGGCATGACGACAAACTGGAGCATGGTCACCGTCAGCAGACCGCAGACCACGAGAATGGCCTGAATATTGTCGACGACCCAGGTCATGCGCGCGCCCCTTTTCGCCCCGGTGTCCGCGACCGGTCGCGGTTTCCGCCTCAAGCTTGGCCGTACTTAGTCGGGGCGTTGACGTCGGTCAAACGGCCGGCAGGGGGCGGACAGGGCCCGCTTGCGGGCTGCGGACGGCCGTGGTCATCAGCGCCCATGTCCGTCCTGACCCGCGCCCTGCCCGCCGTCGCCTTCGCCGCCCTGATGGCGCTGTGCGCCCAGGTCGACGTGCCGATGCACCCGGTGCCGATGACGATGCAGAGTTTCGCCGTTCTGCTGGCCGGGGCCGTGCTGGGGCCGGCGTGGGGCGTCGTGGCTGTGCTGATCTATCTGGGCGCGGCCGCGATCGGCCTGCCGGTGCTGTCCGAGGGCGCGAGCGGTCTGGGCCCGTTCGCCGGGGCGACGGCGGGCTACATCTTCGCCTTTCCCGTCGCCGCCGGACTGGCGGGGCTGGCGGAGCGGCGGGGGCTGCTGGACGGGTGGGCGGTCGGGACCGCCGTCCTGTTCGGCCTGCACGGGTTGCTGCTGGCCATGGGCGGCGGCTGGCTGGCGACGCAGGTCGGTGCAGCCGACGCTTGGGTCGGCGGCGTGCAGCCCTTTCTGATCGGCGCGGCGGTCAAGTCCGTGCTGGTGCTGGCCGCGCTCAAGGGGTGGCGTCGGCGGGTGCCTCAGCCGCGCACATAGTCCAGGAACACCGGGGCGCAGTCGCCCAGCTTCTTCTCCTCATACCGCGTCACGACGTGGTCGGCGGGCGCGGTGCGGTCCTCGGGATCGCCACCGGCGTCCGGGACGCGCGTCAGGCCGTCGGTCGCGTCCAGCAGATCGCGCGTCTGGTCGGCATAGTCCTGCCAGTCGGTCACGAAGCGCAGCAGACCACCGGGCTTCAGCACGCGCAGCAGCTGGGCGACGAACGCCGGTTGCAGCAGGCGGCGCTTGTTGTGCCGCGCCTTGTGCCAGGGGTCGGGGAACAGGATGTAGACGCGGTCCAGCGAGGCGTCGGGCAGGGCGGCGACGACGTCGCGGCCGTCGTCAGGATGCAGGCGGACGTTCTTCAGCCCGCCCTCGTCGACGTGGCGCAGGGCCGAGGCCACGCCGTTGATGAAGGGTTCGCAGCCGATGACCAGCGCGTCCGGCCGGCGCGCCGCCTGGGCCGCCATATGCTCGCCGCCGCCGAAGCCGATCTCCAGCCAGACCTCGGCCGCGCCGGGCATCAGGGCGAGGGGATCGATGGGCCCCGCCTTCGGATCCGGCACCCGGATCGACGGCAGCAGGCTGTCGAACAACGCCGCCTGCCGCGGCTTCACAGCGCGCGACTTGATGCGGCCGAACGAGCGCAGCGGCGGATGGGCGGGGGTGGCGGGGTCGGACATGGGGGCGCTTCCTAACCCTTCTCCCCTTCCGGGAGAAGGTGGCGGCCGAAGGCCGACGGATGAGGGGTCGCGCGGGCGTCAGGTGTCTGGTGGAACGACGAAGGGGCCGCCGGAGCGACCCCCCATCCGACCTCGCTGCGCTCGGCCACCTTCTCCCGCAGGGGGAGAAGGCTCGGGCGTCAGACCAGCGCCTTCAGCTTGTCGACCAGATCGGTCTTCTCCCACGAGAAGCCGCCGTCCGCGTCCGGCGTGCGGCCGAAGTGGCCGTAGGCGGCGGTGCGGGCGTAGATCGGCTTGTTCAGGCCCAGGTGCTCGCGGATCGCGCGCGGCGTGGCGCCGCCGATCAGGCCCAGGATGTTGGCCTCGAGCACGGCTTCGTTGACCGCGCCCTTGCCGGTGCCGTGCAGGTCGACGTGGATCGACTGGGGCTTGGCCACGCCGATGGCGTAGGAGATCTGGATGGTGCAGCGGTCGGCCAGGCCGGCGGCGACGACGTTCTTGGCTAGGTAGCGGCAGGCATAGGCCGCCGAGCGGTCGACCTTGGTCGGGTCCTTGCCCGAGAAGGCGCCGCCGCCGTGCGGAGCCGCGCCGCCGTAGGTGTCGACGATGATCTTGCGGCCGGTCACGCCGGCGTCACCATCGGGCCCGCCGATCTCGAAGATGCCGGTCGGGTTGATGTGCCAGACGGTGTTCTCGTCGGTGAAGCCTTCCGGCAGGACCTCGAGGATGTAGGGCTTCACGATCTCCGCGACCTGGGCGGAGGTCAGGCCCGGCGCGTGCTGGGTCGACAGCACGATCGAGGTGGCGCGCACCGGCTTGCCGTTCTCGTAGTGGATCGACACCTGCGACTTGGCGTCCGGCTCCAGGCGCGTCTCCCCGCCGTGGCGGACCTCGGCCAGGCGGCGCAGGATGTTGTGGCTGTACTGCAGGGTGGCCGGCATCAGCTCGGGCGTCTCGTTCGAGGCGTAGCCGAACATGATGCCCTGGTCGCCCGCGCCCTCATCCTTGTTGCCGGCCGCGTCGACGCCGACCGCGATGTCGGCCGACTGGCCGTGCAGGCGGTTGATGAACTCGAACTTGTCCCAGTGGAAGCCGGTCTGCTCATAGCCGATGTCGCGCACGGCGGCGCGCACCGCGGCCTCGATCTCGTCCTGGACGCCCGGGGCCCAGTTTCCGTTCGTATCCATGATGCCCTGGCCGCGGATCTCTCCGGCCAGCACGACCAGATTGGTCGTGGTCAGGGTCTCGCAGGCGACGCGCGCCTCGGGATCCTTGGACAGGAACAGGTCGACGATGGTGTCGGAGATGCGGTCCGCGACCTTGTCGGGGTGCCCCTCGGACACGCTTTCGGAGGTGAAGACGAAGGACGAACGGCTCACGGGCGGCTCCTGCGGACGGCGAGGCGCGCAGCCATATAAAGATATCCTTATATGTGCAAGCCGCCTTGGAGGGGATCAGCCCCGCGCGCGGGCGCTGCGGATCAGCTGGGCTGTCCGCTCCGGCCCCAGCTGGTGGTTCAGGCTCAGCCGCGACGCGCCGTCCGGCCCCATCAGCCAGATCGCGAGCGAGTGGTTCATCGTGTAGTTTTCGCCCTCGCCCACCTTCTCGTAATAGGCGCCATAGGTCTTCGCCACCGCGGCGACCTGGTCCGGCGTGCCGGTCAGGCCGATCACTCCCGCGGGAAACCCGGGGCTGGACAGATAGTCCTTGAGCGCCTGCGGCGTGTCCCGCTGCGGGTCGACCGAAACGAAGACGATCTGCAGGTCCTCGCCCTCGCGCCCCAGCTCGCGCTTCGTCGCGTCCAGCATGGCCAGGGTGGTGGGGCAGTAGTCCGGGCAATAGGTGAAGCCGAAGAAGACCAGGCTCCAGCGGTCCTTCAGCATGGCCTCGGTCACGGTGCGCCCGTCCTGGTCGACCAGGGTGAAGGGCCCGCCCACCTGCGGCTGTCCGGTGCCGCCCGCCTGCACCGAGGCCCCCGCCACGCCCTGCGACGGCGCGGCCCGGTCCCGCGCGCCGACGACCACCATGGTGATCAGGGCCAGGGCCAGGGCGACGCCGGACACGGCGGCGGCGAACAGGATGGTGGTGCGACGCGGCATCGCGGACTCCGGAGGCTCGTTCAGGACGACGCGGCGGTCTATAGGGGGCGCGTGAGCCCCGTGGAAGCCGACGCCGCGACGCAGGACGCCCGCCCCCAGGGCTGGCACGATCTGCCGCGCCGCGGCCGCGGCCTGTCGCTTCGCACCCTGATCATCCTGCGCTGGCTGGCCCTGACCGGACAGAGCGCGACCATCTTCACCGCCACGGTGATCCTGCATTTCGACCTGCCGTTGATGGCCTGCGCCGCGGCCATCGCCGCCGGGGTCCTGTTCAACCTCTACGCCGCCTCCGAGCTGAAGACGCTGGACCCCCAGCCGGCCGACGGGCGGCGCACGGCCCTGCATCTCGGCTTCGACATGCTGCAGCTGACGGTGCTGCTGGCGCTGACCGGAGGCCTGCGGAACCCCTTCTGCCTGCTGCTGGTCGCACCCGTGACGGTGGCCGCCGCCTCCCTGCCGGCGCGTCAGGCGCTGGCGCTGGGCTTCATGGCCCTGGTCGCCGCCGTCGCCCTGTTCCACTGGTCCATGCCCCTGCCCTGGGCCAAGGGGACCGAGCTGGACCTGCCGCCGCTGTACCGCTTCGGCATCGGCCTGGCGCTGGTCACCGGTGTGGTCTTCACCGCCACCTACGCCTGGCGCGTGGCGGCCGACGCCGAGAAGCTGGAGCTGGCGCTGGCCACCACCCAGGACGTGCTGCAGCGCGAACAGCGGCTGGCGGCCATGGGCGGGCTGGCCGCCGCCGCCGCCCACGAACTGGGCACGCCGCTGGCCACCATCCAGGTGGTGGCCAAGGAGCTCAGCCGGGTGGCCCAGGGCAACGCCGCCCTGGCCGAGGACGCCCAGCTGATCCTGCAGCAGGCCGAGCGCTGCCGAGAGATCCTGAAGCGCCTGTCGCAGGCCCCTGAGGACGACGGTGCCCTGACCGCCTCGGTCAGCCTGCGCGCCCTGCTGGAGGAGGTGATCCAGCCCCATCGCGGCTTCGACCTCGACTTCGAGGCGGTGGTGCGGACCCGCTCGGGAGAGCGCCCGCCCCAGGTGCGCCGCCTGCCCGAGGTGGTGCACGGCCTGTCGACCCTGGTGGAGAACGCCGCCGACTTCGCCGGCGCCGCGGTCCGGCTGGAGGCGGTGGTCGACGCCGGCTGGATCGAGATCTCGGTGCTGGACGACGGCCCCGGCTTCGCCGCCGACGTCCTGCCCCGGCTGGGAGAGCCCTATGTGACCAGCCGCCCGCACGGCAAGGCGCGCCGCGCCCTGACCGCCCAGATCGCCGCCGCGGCCCAGGCCGCCACCGCCGGTCGTCGCGGCCGCAAGCCCCGCCCGGAGGTGCCCGAGCCGCCGGTCGCGCCCAGCCAGGGTGGCATGGGTCTGGGCTTCTTTATCGCCCGCACCCTGCTGGAGCGCAGCGGCGGCGCGGTCTCGGTCGGCTCGGCCGACCAGATCGACCCGCCGATGAAGGGGGCCCGCGTCACCGTGCGCTGGCCGCGCCCGGCGCTCGAATCGTCGCAGGGGGGCTGAACCTCTTGCGCGCGGAACCGGACGGTCCGACATCGGCGTTACAGGAGACCCCATGACCGACGCCCAGACCGCCGATCCCTCCGCTCAGGAAGCCCGCGTCGCGGCGCTGCCGGACCGATCCCTGCTTCTGCTCGACGACGACCAGGCCCTGCGCACCCGGCTGGGCCGCGCGCTGGAAAGCCGCGGTTTCGAGGTCGTCACCGTCGCCTCGGTGGCCGAGGCCGGCGTGGCCGTGGCCGGCCGGCCGCCGGCCTTCGCCGTGCTGGACATGCGGCTGGAGGACGGCAACGGCCTGAAGGTCGTCGAGATGATCCGCGAGCGGCGCGAGGACAGCCGCATCGTCATGCTGACCGGCTACGGCGCCATCGCCACAGCCGTCGCCGCGGTCAAGGCCGGCGCCGTCGACTATCTGCAGAAACCCGCCGACGCCGACGATGTGGTCAAGGCCCTGCTGATGACCGGCGAGGCCCCGGAGCCGCCGGACAACCCCATGAGCGCCGACCGCGTGCGCTGGGAACACATCCAGCGCGTCTACGAACTGTGCGACCACAACGTCTCGGAGACCGCGCGGCGGCTGGGGATGCACCGGCGGACCCTGCAGCGCATCCTGGCCAAGCGCGCGCCGCGCTGAGGGCAGGGCTTGGGGCTTAGGGCTTAGGGCTTAGGCGCGTGAGCAGGGTTCGCACCATGCGGCCGATCTCGTCCGCTTCCGTGAGCAGATCGGTGGTCGACCCTGCCGGGCAGAGCCCGATCCGCTCCGCCAGGATCAGGTGCGTCTCCAGCTCCTTGAGCGATCCTTGGGCGATGCGGACGAAGCTGACGTAAGCAGGTCGGGTGCCCCGCCCGTATCCTTCGGCGATGTTGGCCGCGACGGAAACGGCGGCCCTTTTGGCTTGGGACGTCAGGCCAAACCGTTCATCGCTGGGGAAGGACCGGGTGACGCGATAGGTGGCCTCCGCCAGCCCCATGGCGCGCTGCCAGATCACCAGATCGCGGTAGCCCTCCATGCCCCCTCCCTAAGCCCTAAGCCCTAAGCCCTAAGCCCCAAGCCCTACCCCTTCAGCGCCCGCATCGCGCCCAGCCGCCCGAACGCCAGCGTCAGCGCCTTCCGGCGCGCCGGCGCCAGGGGCATCGGCGTCGCCTCGCGCACCACCGCCCCGCCGAAGCCGTCGGCGACGATCAGCCCGCAGTCGCTCTCGATCAGGTCGTGGGGAAAGCCGGGGTCGACGGCGAAGTAGAAGGCGTCGCAGAACGGCCCGTACTCGCGCCACTTCTGGTCGCAGCGGAAGTCGTCCAGCCCCGACTTGACCTCGACGATGACGATCTCGCCGCGCGGGCCCAGCGCCATGACGTCGGCGCGCCGCCCGTTGGGCAGGCCCACCTCCAGCAGCGGCGCATGGCCCATGTCCACCAGCAGCCGCGCCGCCCCGCGCGTCACCGCCAGCGTGGTCTCCGGCCGGGAGAAGACGAGTTCGATCTGAAGCGCCGCGGCCGCCATGACCGCATATGTTCCGGTTGTGTTCCGGAGGTCAAGCGGTGGCGTATCCGCGGCGTGCGCTCGCGAACCAAACGGAAAAGAGTCTAGTTTCAACAGCATAGCCATATCGGTCTAACCCGCTGAGACTCTTGACAATTACGCGCGCTCGAGTATGCTTGTGTTACTCCCGCGATCTGAATCCACTACCTCGGTAGTGGGCCCGTTCAAGACGGTGGCCTAACGGCCTAGGATCGCGGGACGCCCTATTTCAGTTGCCGATGCCAGACTGTGAACTTGCCGGTGACAGACGTATCTCGCGTCACGTCAATGATGCGGGCTCTTTCCAGAATGTGGTCTGACAGGGTGACCTTTGCTGGCGATGCTCCGGCTACGAGGTTGTGTCCATTTAGCCTGTAAGCGACGCCACCAAGCAGCACGTCGAGGATCTGCATGATTTGGCAGTCAGCACTGTTGCGGAAGTGAACGCGGCGAAACGGCCAGTCACGCTGGTCGCCTTTCTTGGCCCGGTATCGATTCAAGATCAGTCTCAGCTCGTCAGGTGAGCTCTTGGTTTCTCGGCTGTCCAAGTAGACCCGGATCAACCGCCTAGAATGCAGCCTGGCGACCTTCGCGCAGATTTGGAAGACCTCCTTATTGAAGCCGACCTCCCGTGAGCCCTCGTTCCAAACGCCGTCCCTGATCCGATGGGTGTCCACGGCCAGCGCGTGAAATTCGTAGGGAGCGTGCTTCTGCGGATTGTCGAAGAACGCATCTATCACGCGCTGATACGCGGGGAGTTTGGTGCGGGAAACCTTGGTCCAGCCCATCTCCCCATTAGGAAGCTCAGGTAACCTTAAGTCGGAGATTTCAGTAGCTAGGGCGGACTCATGTTCCGTGTGTATGATCAGGCTGCCAAGCACGAGGTAGCGATGCTTCGTCTGGCTCGATTCATCGACGTAGACCGTCTGATATGAGGTGGGGTCAAAAGGAATCTTAGCCATGCCACAAAGCAAACCTGAATCGCCCCAGCCCGACAAGTTGCGCGACATGGCGCGCGAGCTTGAATGCGACCAGGACGAAGCCGCCTTTGAGGGCAAGGTGCGGAAGGTGGCGACCGCGCCTAAGGCGGAGCCCGACGCCGATGCTTAGCGCCGCACAGCGACCGGGCACGACGTTTGCCTTGGGCGCGATTGCGGTCTGGCTGGGCCTAGAGATGAACCTGAACGGCTGGTTGATCTTCGCTCTGGTGGTGGCGGGCGGCTGGGCGCTCAATGAAGCAGAGCGCCGGGACCGAGAGCGCGCTTAAGCAGTTCACCCGTCCCTGAGCCGTCCGGACCGTTCAGCGGCCTCGCACTTGGCGCGCAAACTAGAGCCGTCGCCCGGCGTCCAAGCGTAGGCCGTCATGCAGTCCGAGATGCGGGCTTGGCGCTCCGTGAGCGTCCACGCCAGCCAGCCGAGGACCCCTAGAACGATGAGCCCCGCCAAGAAGGCGCGGAATCGGTTTGCTGACATGGTCCAACCTCCTCGAGAGAGGCTGTCGTATCACAAGGTTTTTCACATACGGATACGCCCAAGCGGTGCGGGTCAGCCGCCCGTCGTCACCACCTGCGAGGTGTTCAGGCCCAGCTGGCGGGCGCGGGCGAGGGTCTGGCTGCGGACGGCGGCGGACGGGTTCTGGCTGCGGTGCCAGATCCACCAGTCGGACTTGTTCGGCAGGGCCAGAATGGCCCAGCTGTAGTCCGGGGCGTGGGCCATGACCCAGTAGTTCTGTCCCGCCAGTCCGCCGACGGCCAGGATGCCGCGCAGGGTGAAGCGGAATTTGGCGTTGTTCTCGGCGTTGATGCGGGCGTCGGCGCGCAGGGTCTCGACCCGGCCGTTGGAGCTCAGGGTGCAGTTCACGGTGATGCCGTAGCGGTCGGCCCGGTTGGTGGCCGTGAAGTCGATCTGGGCGCGGCTGCAGTCCTTCTGGACGTCGTTGGGGCTGCGGGCGACCTCGAACCAGCGGCCGTCGAAGCGGTCGAGGTCGATCCCCGATACCTGGGCGTGGGCGGCCCCCGGGGCCAGCAGGGCGAGGGCGAGGGCGGCGCTCAGGGCAGGACGCATTCGGGTCTCCATCTCTCATCCGACGGGGCAGATACGGGCGAAGGCCCTCACCGGTTGCGTCGCGCCCGCCAATGGTCCCGCGTCTGGCCCCAGCGGTCGACCGACGCATCCTCGAACGGCGGCGGCAGTTTCGTGGAGCCCAGATTGGTCGAGCCGAGCCGTTCGGCCAGCCGCTGCGACGGGACGTTGTCGGGGTCGATACAGTGGATGACCTCGGTCCAGCCCAGCACGTCGAAAGCGTAATCCAGCGTCGCGGCGGCCCCTTCGGCGCCATAGCCCTTGCCCTGGGCGTCCGGATGCAGGCCCCAGCCGACCTCCGTGCCGGGCCAGCCCTCGGGCGTCCACGGCCCCAGCCGGCCGACCCACAGGCCGGTCGCCTTCTCGATCACCGAGAACATGGCCACGCCCGTCAGGGCCCAGGCCCCGGCCATGGTCATCAGGCCACGCCACGCGGCCGGCGCCGCCTGCGCCCCGCCGATGAACCGCGCCGCCTCGGGGTCGGCCATCATCTCCGCCCAGCGCGGAAAGTCGGCCAGGGCCGTGGGCCGAAGGATCAGCCGCTCCGTTTCCAGCGTCGGCCCGGGGGCGATGGCGTCGGTCACAGCAGATACTCCCGTTCCAGCTCATAGTGGCTGCCGTCGTGCGTCAGGACGCTGGAATAGAGCCCGAAGCGGTCGATGCGCGCCGGCGGCGAGGCCAGCAGGTTGTGATTGGTGATCCAGGCTCCGATGCGCGCCGGGTCCGCCTGCGGCTTCAGATAGGCCAGGGTGACGTGCGGGCGATAGGCGCGCGCCTCCAGCTTCAGCCCCGCCCGCTCGCCCGCCGCCCGACAGCGCCCGGCCAGCACGTTCAGCCGCCCGTTCGGCGCCACGCCAGCCCAGATGGCGTGGGTGCGGTGCCCCTCGCCGAAGGCACCGACCCCGCTCAGCGACAGGTCGAAGGGCCCGCCCGTCGCGGCGCGCTCCAGCTCAGCGGCCAGATCGTCCGCCGTCCGCTCTCCGACCTCGCCGTAGAAGGCCAGGGTGACATGCAGGGCCTCGGCCGGCCGCCAGCGCGCGCCGGGCAGGCCGGTCTGGCGCCGCGCCAGCGGCTCGGCCAGTTCGAAGGGCAGGGACAGGGCGGCGAACAGCCGGATCATGCGGCCATTGGTAGCGGTGCCCGCGTCCGGCCCCAAGTCCGGTTTTCCTTGCGTCACCCCCGGACCACCCCGATATTCGGCGGGAACCCGGTCCTTCCGGGAAGTTTTGGGAGATCGAACTCGCGATGAGCGACTTCAACAACGGATACGCCCGCCCGCTGCCGCAGACGGCCGACATGGCCGTCGACGCCGGCCTGCGCGCCTTCATGCTGGGCGTTTACAACAAGCTGGCGCTGGGTCTGGTGGTCGCCGGCGCGCTGGCCTGGGTGACCGGCAACTACGAGCCGGTGCAGCAGCTGTTCTTCGCCCGCACCGCCGACGGCCGGATCGGCCTGACGGTTCTGGGCATGGTGGTGCAGTTCGCCCCGCTGGTCCTGCTGTTCGGCTCCATGTTCTTCATGAAGAACCCGTCGGCGCGCGGCGTGAACCTGCTCTACTGGGCCGTGGTCGCCTCGATCGGCGCCGGCATGGGCCTGCTGTTCCTGCGCTACACCGACGCCTCGATCGCCTCGACCTTCTTCGTCACGGCGGCGGCGTTCGGCGGCCTCAGCCTGTTCGGCTACACCACCAAGCGCGACCTCTCGCCGATCGGGACCTTCCTGATCATGGCGGTGATCGGCCTGATCATCGCCTCGGTGGTGAACATGTTCCTCGGCTCGGCCACCCTGTACTGGATCATCTCCGCCGCCGGCGTGCTGATCTTCTCCGGCCTGATCGCCTATGACACCCAGCGCCTGAAGATGACCTACTACGCCCTGGGCGGGGACCAGGCCGCCATGGCCGTGGCCACCGGCTTCGGCGCCCTGGCCCTGTTCATCAACTTCGTGAACCTGTTCCAGTTTCTGCTCGCCTTCATGGGCAACCGCGAATAGGTCCAAAAACCCCCTTGCGGGGCGTGTGGCGGGTCCGCTATACGCCCCGCTCTTGACTGAGAGCGCGGGCGTAGCTCAGGGGTAGAGCATCACCTTGCCAAGGTGAGGGTCGGGCGTTCGAATCGCCTCGCCCGCTCCAGTCAGAGATCAGAGAAGGCTCCGCTTCGGCGGGGCCTTTCTTGTTTTCGGCCTCCGCTTGCGTCAGCCTCATTGCCGGGGACGGGAGGCGGACATGGACCATTCCGACGCGATCGGGCGTGAGGCGGACAGGCGGCTGGACGCCTTCGTGGACGCGGCCTTCGCCTTCGCCGTCACCCTGCTGATCATCGCCGGCGCCCAGCCGCTGACCTCGTTCGCCGATCTCGGCCGGGCCCTGTCACACGTGCCGGCCTTCGCCGCCGGCTTCGCCCTGGTGACGATGTTCTGGGCCGCCCACCGCGGCTTCGGCCGGCTGACGTCGGCGCGCGGCGGGGCGATCGGCCTGATCAGCCTCGCCATCGTCTTCACCGTGCTGGTCTACGTCTTCCCGCTGCGGCTGCTGACCGAGACGGGCATGGGCTGGGTCTCGGGCGGGCGTCTGCCGGGGGCCGAGCTGATCCGCTCGCTGGGCGACCTGCGCGGCATCTTCGTCGCCTACGGGATCGGCTTCGCCTTCCTGAGCCTGCTGTTCGTGCTGCTCAATCAGGCGGGGCGGCCCCACGCCCGCGACGCGGCCGCGCGCGCCGCCCTGGGTCAGGCGCGCGACGTCTGGATGATGTGCGTGGCGGCGGGTCTGGTCTCGGCGGGACTGGCCGCCTCGCCGCTCCTCTCCACCGCGCCGTGGGCCCCGGGCTTCGCCTACTGGCTGATCCCGGCCGGCCTCGGCCTCTACTACGGCCTGAGGCGCAAGGCCCCGGACGCGACGGCCTAGAGGCCCAGAGCCGTCCTCACGTCGCGCCAGTCGACCATCTTGAAGTTCTGCTGGCCAGGATTGGGCGCGTCCTCGTGATCGTGGAAGGCCAGCGCGCCTTCCGGGAACCGGCCGATCGGACCCGAGAAGGCGTCCAGCCCGTCGGTCTGGGTGACGCCGTCGATCGTCGGGCCGTCGACGATGGCGAACCGCCCGACGTAGACGTGATCGTCGCCTTCGATCCGGAACACCGGATAGGTGCTGTCGCCCTGGCTGGAGACGATCAGATACTCGACCCCCCGGTCGCGGATGATCGTCAGGCCCTCGACGTCGTCCTTGATGCGGATCCCGTCGACCCGGGCGATCTCGGTCGGCGTGGTCGAGCCGGCGGGATCGAAGTCGAAGCGCCAGAAGCCGACGTCCTCCTCGCCCACATAGAGCGTGTCCGCCGCGTCGTTGACCACGCAGCCTTCCAGCTGGCTGCCCAGCGTCAGCACGCGCGGCGTTCCGATCACTGGCCCGGCGGAGCCCGCCGCGACCGTCATCTGGTGCACGGTCCCGGCCTTGGTCGTGACGACGAGGAAGAAGGTCCCGTCCCGACGGCCCATGCAGAAGCCATAGGGCTCATAGGGCGTGGACAGGAATCCGTAGTCGGTCGTCGTCAGGGTGGCGGGATCGAACAGGTACAGGTTCACGCCGTTGGCGCCGGGCGCGTCGTTGCTGGCGGCCACCAGCACCTGCTCGCGCCCCGCCGCCATGAATCCGGTGCGCAGATCGACGTTGTTCACCGGCCCCGACGGCAGGAACTGCCGCACCGTGCCGTCCAGATTGTGGACATAGAGGCCGTCAGACTTGTCCGTCCCGAACATGACCGCGCGCGACGGATCGCGGGGATCGGCCCAGAAGGCCGGATCGTCGGCGTCGACCTCGGGGTCGGTGGTCACCACCGTCTCGATCGCCGCCATGACGGCCTTTGCCGGATCGCCCGGCGCCATGATGCCTTGGGGCCCCCGGTCCTCGACGGTCGAGCAGGCGGCCAGAAGGGCGGCGGCGGCGGTCAGGACGAGCAGGCGCATGGTGAGTATCCCCCGGTTTCGCCCGCCCGGTCGCATCGCCCGGGGGCGGGCGTCAAGCATCCGGACCGTTCGTCATGAAACGATGATCGATCTGAGATTCCCCCGTCACGCAAGCGTCGCCGGAGCGTCGCGCGCCGGGCCTAGAGGCGATTTCCGAGGCTGAGGCGAAAGGTCGCCCTGCTCTCGGGGGATTCCTTTTACATGCGCATCAAGCTGTTCATGGGTGCCGCGCTCGCGCCGCTCGCCATCGCCATGGCCGCTCAGGCCCAGGACGCCCCGCAGGGCGAGGTCACCCGGGTCGAGGACATCATCGTCACCGGCCAGCCCATCTTCCGCAACCGCACCGAGGACGTTGCGCCGACCCTGTCGTACGACCTCGAATACTTCCAGCGCTTCGAGCCGACCACCGTCGGCGACGCCCTGAGGCGCGTGCCCTCCGTCACCTTCCTGTCGGACGTGATCGAGTCCGACGGTGCCCGCCTGCGCGGCCTCGACCCGGGCTACACCCAGATCCTGATCAACGGCGAACGCGTCACGGGTTCCGAAGTCGACCGCAGCTTCTTCGTCGACCGCATCCCCGCCGAGCTGATCGAGCGGGTCGAGGTGGTCCGCTCGTCCTCGGCCAACCGTTCGGGCGACGCGGTCGCCGGTGCCATCAACATCGTGCTGCGCGACGCCTACACCCTGGACGGCGGCTACCTGCGCGTCGGCGCCATGCGCTTTGACGACGGCGAGTTCCGCGGCACCTACGGTGCGGTGTTCGGCGGCCAGGTGGGCCCGGGCCGCCTGCTGCTCGGTGCCAACGTGCAGGACCGCTACAATCCCAAGGTCAAGCGCTCGGACCGCTTCGACGAGCCGGGCGGCGACCTGGAGAACGTCGAGCTTCAGACCGACACCCGCGACGGCACGGACTATTCGTTCAACGCCGCCTATGAGGTGGACGTCGCCGGCGGCGAACTGCAGCTGACCGGCCTGTTCGTCCGCACCGACCGCCTCGAGGACGAGGATTCGCTGGAGTACAACGAGGGGATCATCACCCCCGCCGAGCTGACCACGATCAACGACAACAACGTCGACATCGTCACCGACAACTATTCGGTCGGGGCCCGCTACGAGCGCGAGATGCTGGGCGGCGAGACGACCTTCAAGGTCACCTATGCGGCCATCGACGACGAGCAGTTCGAGTTCGAGGACGAGCAGAACCTCGAGGACGACGAGTTCGAACAGGCTCGCGTGCTGACCGACATCCAGGACGAGGAGCTGGCGGCGCGTCTGTCGCACGAGCTGGAGCTGGGTGACATGGAGCTGGAGTTCGGCTTCGACTGGATCGAGAAGACCCGCGACACCAGCATCCTGGAGTCCGAGGCCGACGGCGACCTGGCCGACTTCCCCGCCGCCGAGGCCGACTTCTCGGACTACGAGGCGATCGACGGCGGGCTGAACACGATCGAGGAAACCCGCTTCGACCCCTACGTCATGCTGTCGGGCGAGAACGGAGCCATCAAGTGGGAAGCCGGCCTGCGCTACGAAACGACCGACGTCACCATCACCGACGAGACCGTTCCGGCGGCCGATCGCGTCACCGAGAACGACTACGCCATCCTGCTGCCGTCGTTCAGCCTGCGCTGGGCCCTGTCGGACACGGATCGCCTGACGTTCTCGGCCGCCCGCACGGTGCGTCGCCCGAACTTCAACTTCCTGTCTCCGGTCCTGCTTGAGGAAGAGCTCGGCGAAAGCGACTTCCTTGGCAATCCGGCGCTGGAGCCGGAGACGGCCTACGGCTTCGACCTGGGCTTCGAGCGTCGCCTGGGCCGCCGCGGCGTGGTCGGCCTGAACTTCTTCTACCGCGACGTCACCGATCTCATCGAACTGGCGGCGGTGACGGACGGCGCCGGCGTTCCGCTGCCGGGCAGCGAGGGCGAAGGCGTATTCACGCCGTCCAACGTCGGCGACGGCGAGGTGTACGGCGTCGAGTTCGACCTTTCCACGCCGCTGACGGTCGTCGGCCTGGAGAACACCGGCGTGTTCGTGAACGTCTCGTGGCTGGACTCGAACATCGAGGACTTCCTGGGCGAGCGCCGCTTCAACGGCCAGTCCGACTACGTCGCGAGCGCCGGCTTCACGCACGACATCCCGACCTGGGGCGCGGCCTTCGGCGCCAGCTGGCGCTCGCAGGGCGACGCCTACGACCGCGTCCTGGCCGAGGAGGTCCGCACTTCCTACGGCGACGACCTGGAAATCTTCGTCGAGAAGACTTTCGGCGAGAACATCGTGCTGCGCTTCACGGGCTCGAACCTGCTGAACGCCACGAAGGACGAGGTCTTCGACAAGTTCGACAACGTCGACGACCAGATCGCGCGCGACTACGACGAGTACGAGGTCGAGAGCGAAGAGGCCGGTCCGGTCTACAAGCTGGTGCTGCGCGTCGCCTTCTGATCCGGATCCGGGGGCAGTCGAGGGGGCCGGGCGGCGACGTCCGGCCCCTTCTTCGTGCCGAAACGGGACGGTCGGGCTGGACCCTCGGAGCTCGCCGTTCTAGTCGCCTTCGGGGCGACCGGTTCGCCTCTTGCAAGAACCCGAACGGGCGCCGCCGGGCGCCTCATTTCGGGATGGAGCGCGCGACGTCATGGTGATGGAAGGGCAGATCGACTGGACCCTGGTGTTCGCGGTCCTGGCCGTGGCCGGTCACGTCGTGGCGCTCGCCGCCTGGATCTGGGCCCTGACGCGTCGTGGCCGGTCTGACGCCACGGGCTCGGCGCTCGACGCCGCCGTCCGCCGCGCCGAAGCCGCCGAGGCCCGCAGCCTCGAAATCCTGAACGCCATTCCCGTCGCCCTCGTCGAGACCGACAAACAGGGCAAGTTCGTCTTCGCCAACCGCGCCGCCCACCAGCTGCTGGGTCGCCGCGACGCCGAACTGCTGGGCCTGCGCTTCCACTCCGCGACCTGGGGCATCACCTATCCGGACGGCCGTCCGGTTCCGCCCGACCTGCTGCCCAGCGCGCGCGCCCTGCGCGGCCAGACGGTCAAGGGGTTCCAGCACCTGCTGGCCAATCCGGCCACCCGCCGCAAGATGCTGGTCTCCGTCACGGCCATGCCGATCGAGACGGCGACCGGAGAGATCATCGGATCCACCGCCGCCATCGTCGAGACCGAGGGCCTGACCCAGCCCGTGATCGAGCCCGAGGCGCCCGTCGCGCCCGAGCCGTCGGCGTCCGACGTCCTGGTACGCCGCGTCTTCGACTCCGCTTCCAGCGCCCTGCTCATCCTCGATCCGGACGGCCGGGTGAAGGAGGCCAATCCCGTCGCCCGCACGCTCAGCGGCCGTGATGACCTGATTCTGGGCGGCGACTTCGCCGACCTGTTCCTCGGCGAAGACGAACGCGTCGAGGGGCGTCAGGCTCTGCGCGCCGCCCTGACGGCACCTGCGGGCGAGGCCGAACCGCTGGAGGTGCGCGGCGGTGCCGCCGCCGGCACGCGCTGGCGCCTGCTGCCCCTGATGGCGGAGGACGGCGCGGTCGAGGCCCTGCTGGCCGCTGGCGAGCGCGCCGGACCGGAGGCGGAGCCCGCCGCGGAAGCGCCGGCCGTCCTCGCGCCGGTCGAGGACCTGCGCCCCGAACTGGAGGCCCTGCGCGCCCGCGCCGAAGCAGCCGAGGCCGAGGCCGAGCGCGCTCGCGCCGAGGCCAACGCCGAGCTGGAAGCCGCGCGCCGTCTGGAGGGTGTCGGACGGCTGACCGGCGGCGTCAGTCAGGATTTCCACGCCCTGCTGGGCGTGATGACCAGCGCGCTGGACATGATGGTCAGCCAGGCCGACGAACCCGACCGCGTGCGCCGTCTCGGCCGCGCCGCCCTGGCCGCCGGGCAGCGGGGCGAAACCCTGACCCGCCGGCTGGCCGCCTTCGCCGACGGCGAGGACGCCGCGCCCGTGCAGATGATCGATCTCGGGGCCGTCGTGCGCGGCATGGAGGGCAAGCTGAGGCTGGTCGCCGGGCCGACGGTCGACCTGCTGGTCGAGGTTCCGTCCGACCCCCTGGTCGCCCGCGTCGATCCCGTGGCGCTGGAGGGGGCGCTGGCCGCGCTCGTCACCAACGCCGCCCAGGCGACCTCCGGACGCGGGTCCGTGGCCGTGCGCCTGTCACAGACGGACGACGCGACCCTGAACCTGACGGTGCGCGATGATGGCCCCGGCATGGACGTCGACGTGGCCCGACGCGCGGTCGAGCCCTTCTTCACCACGCGCGAGGGGGCGGCGGGGCTGGGCCTGGCGCACGCCCACGCCTTTGCCCGCCAGTCGGGCGGCTCGCTGTCGATCACGTCCGCCCCCGACACCGGGACCGAGGTCACCCTCGCCCTTCCCGCTGCCGCCTGACGGACTCGCGGTCGGCGGCGTTTTGGGGTTTGATCGTCCCGAAATGGGAAAGGTCGCCCGATGAAGATCCTGCGCGTCGTGCTTCTGCTGGCCGTGCTGGCCTATGCGGGCTGGCTGGCCTGGCCCTTCCTTTCGCCGTTGCTTGAGGGTGCCGACCCCGGTGCCGCCGTCACCCGGATGGGGGCCGAGATGGGGTCCGGAGGGGTCCTGACCGCCGCCCTGTGGATCGGGGCGGTGCTTCTGTACCTGATCGCGGCGGTCATGCTGGGGTCCGGCAACCCCCGGGCGGCCGCGGCCTATTTCCTCGGCTTTCTGGCCGACGCGGCCCTGCGGCTGGCCATCGATCGCGGTCGGGGCGGCGGCGAGATGACCACGCGCTCGGCGGGACCGTCGATGACCGAAGGCGGTCCGGCCGCCGCGCCGGGCGATCTGGGCGCCTCGCTGGGCGTCGATCCGGTCTGGCTGGTGCTGGGCGGCCTGATTGTTCTGGGCCTGCTGATCCTCGCGGCCACGCGGCGGCGGCGGCGCGTTCGGACCCCCGGCCAACTCGCGATCTGAGCGCCCCCCGCGGTTGATTCCGCGCCCGTGATCGCTAGGTTCCCGGCGCGCGCTCTCCCGACGCCCGAGGATCCCATGGCCGATCAGACCCCCGCCTACGACGTCATCATCATCGGCGGCGGCCCCGGCGGCTACAACGCCGCCATCCGCGCGGGCCAGCTGGGGCTGAAGGTCGCCTGCGTCGAGATGCGCGAAACGCTCGGCGGGACCTGCCTGAACGTCGGCTGCATGCCGTCCAAGGCCCTGCTGCACGCGTCGGAACTGTTCGAGGCGGCGTCGAAGGATTTCGCCGGTCTGGGCATCGAGGTCGCGCCGAAGCTGAACCTCGGCCAGATGATGGCCCAGAAGCAGGACAGCGTGACGGCCCTGACCAAGGGCATCGAATTCCTGTTCAAGAAGAACAAGGTCGACTGGCTGAAGGGCCGCGGCCGCCTCGACGGCCCGGGCAAGGTCGTGGTCGAGGGTGCCGACGGCGCGACGACCTACGCGGCGAAGAACGTCATCATCGCCACGGGCTCCGAGCCCACCCCCCTGCCGGGCGTGGAGTTCGTCGAGGGCAAGGTGATCGATTCCACCGGCGCCCTGTCGCTGTCGGCGGTGCCGAAGTCGATGGTGGTGATCGGCGCGGGCGTGATCGGGCTGGAGCTGGGCTCGGTCTGGCGCCGTCTGGGTGCCGAGGTCACCGTGATTGAGTATCTCGACTCCATCGGAGCCGGCATGGACGCCGAGGTGGCGACCGCCTTCCAGCGCGGCCTGACCAAACAGGGCATGACCTTCCGTATGGGTCAGAAGGTGACGGCCGCAAAGGCCGACGACGCCGGCGTGACCCTGACCGTCGAACCGGCCAAGGGCGGAGAGGCGACAAGCCTGACCGCCGACGTGGTGCTGGTCGCCATCGGGCGCCGGCCCTACACCCAGGGCCTGGGACTGGAGACGGTCGGCGCCGCGCCCGACGCTCGCGGCTTCGTCGCCAACGATCACTTCAAGGTCGCCGACGGCGTCTGGGTCATCGGCGACGTGACCCACGGACCGATGCTGGCGCACAAGGCGGAAGAGGACGCGGTCGCCGCCGTCGAACTGATCGCCGGCAAGGCGGGTCACGTCGACTACAACCTCGTTCCCAGCGTCATCTACACGACGCCGGAAGTGGCCTGGGTCGGCCAGACCGAGGAACAGCTCAAGGCCGCGGGCGTGGCCTACACCAAGGGCAAATTCCCCTTCACCGCCAACAGCCGGGCCAAGATCAACCACGAGGGCGAGGGCTTCGCCAAGGTGCTGGCCGACAAGGCCACCGACCGGGTTCTGGGCGTCCACATCTACGGACCGCAGGCCGGCGAGCTGATCGGCGAGGCCTGCGTGCTGATGGCCTTCGGCGGCGCGTCCGAGGACCTGGCCCGCACCAGCCATCCGCACCCGACCCGTTCGGAAGCCGTCCGTCAGGCGGCCATGGGTGTCGAGGGCTGGACGATGCAGGCCTGACCGGCCTGCGTCTTCGTCAGTAGCGCTGCAGCACGCCCAGCCGGTCCCTGACCTCCGGCCGGGGCTCCACAGCGATGAAGGCCGCGCACAGCCCGGCCCACAGGGCGTAGGAGACGCCCACCACCGCCGCCAGCGGCAGGCCGCCCACGCCGAACAGAAGCAGCGCCGTCTCGGTGAAGCCGACCGCCTGCCCCACGTCGGCCGAGGTCATCCAGCCCAGCACCGACACGACCAGCGCCAGCAGGGCCTGCAGCGCCACCGCCAGCAGGCCGCCGTAGAACATGAAGCGCCACACCACGCCCAGCCGCGTGCCCGGCCGCCCCGTGCGCGCATGCTCCCGGCGCAGCCACCACAGCAGGGTCGGCACGGCTACCACGCCGACCGCCAGCACGATCAGCCGCCAGTCGGTGTCGACGCCCCGGAACCAGGTTGTCGGCCGCCAGACCAGCAGGGTCAGCCACAACGGCGGCCACGCCACGCCCGCCACCGCCGCCAGCACGAGCGCCGCCGACGACCGCTTCCACGCCACGGGCGCGCGGCCCGGCAGGCTCTTCGGGTCCTCGAAATCGACCCTCATCGCGTCGGCACCGGCGTCGCGCCGGAATAGTCGTAGAAGCCGCGCCCGGCCTTGCGGCCCAGCCATCCGGCCTCGACGTACTTCACCAGCAGGGGACACGGCCGGTACTTGCTGTCGGCCAGTCCGTCGTAGAGCACGTTCATGATCGCCAGGACGACGTCCAGCCCCATGAAGTCCGCCAGCTCCAGCGGCCCCATCGGGTGGTTGGCCCCCAGCTTCAGCGCGGCGTCGATCGAGGCCACGTCGCCCACGCCCTCGTACAGGGTGAACACCGCCTCGTTGATCATCGGCGCGAGGATGCGGTTGACGATGAAGGCCGGGAAGTCCTCCGCGTTGGTGGTGGTCTTGCCCAGGCTCTCGGCGAAGGCCACGGCCGCGTCGTAGGTGGCCGCAGAGGTGGCGATGCCGCGCACGATCTCGACCAGTTTCATGGTCGGGGCCGGCTTCATGAAATGCAGGCCGATGAAGCGCTCGGGACGGTCCGTGGCCGAGGCCAGCCGGGTGATCGAGATCGACGAGGTATTGGATGCCAGCAGCGCGTCGGCCGACAGATGCGGCGTCAGCTCGGCGAAGACGGCCTTCTTGACCGCCTCGTCCTCGACCGCCGCCTCGATGACCAGATCGGCCGAGCCGACCTCTCCCAGAGAATTTGCGGCCGTCACGCGCGCGCCCGCGGCCGCGCCCTGCTCGGCCGTGATCGCGCCGCGCTCGACCTGGCGGGCCAGACTGGCGGCGATCTCGGCCCGGGCCGACGCCACCCGCGCGGAGTCGACGTCGTACAGGCGCACGTCATAGCCGCCGACGGCCACGGCCTGGGCGATGCCGGCGCCCATCTGGCCGGCGCCGAGGATGGAGACTGTGCGGATGGAACTCATGACTTCCGGATGATCTCGGACGGCCCCGCCCGTCGCCCGCACCTTAGAAGGCGGGGCAATCGGCGCAAGGGCGCGAAAGCCTCAGAAGCCGCCCAACAGGTCGTTCAGCGCCATGCACGACATCGGCAGGATGTAGCGCTGGATGCCCGAGATCAGCACCAGGGCGATCAGGGGCGTGATGTCGAACCCGCCGATGGACGGGATCACGCGGCGCAGCGGCGACAGGATCGGCGCGGTGACCGCGTCCAGGAACTGGGCAATCTGGGCCACGAACCGGTTGCGGTAGTTGATGACGTCGAAGGCGAACAGCCAGCTCAGGATCACCGTCCCGATGATCGCCCACCAGAGGAAGGTCAGCGCGGTGGCGACCAGAAAGCAGATGAAGCCGGCGATGGCGGGGCCCATGAGGTGTTCCGTGAGTGCGAAGCGGTTTCCCCGCTTCTAGCCGCAGCCGCCGCCGCGTCCAAAGGATTCCGCCGCGCGTCCCGTTGACACGGAGCCGGACGCCCGCCTATGTCGCGCCCTCGCCTGGACCGGGAAACCGGGGCCGTAGCTCAGTTGGTAGAGCGCGTCGTTCGCAATGACGAGGTCAGGGGTTCGACTCCCCTCGGCTCCACCAGGCGCCTCCCCGAAGAAAGATCGACCGCGGCGGAGCCGGAAGCTTGGCCGTGCGTTGGCGTTGTGAGAGGGAGTGCGCATGTCCGGATTGCGTCAGATTGCCTACATCAGCCGCGCCACCCGGCCGATGGATCACCTTCAGAACATCGCGGAAATCCTCGGGGAATCCCAGACGAACAACTGGCGCGACGGAGTGACTGGGGCGCTCGTGTTCGCCGACGGGCGCTTCCTTCAAGTGATCGAGGGTCGCCCGGAGACGGTGGAGCGGTTGCTGACCCGCGTCAGCGCCGATCCGCGCCACACCGGCGTCGAGGTGGTCCTGCGACGCCCCGTCGAGTCCCGGGGTTTCGCCGACTGGTCCATGGTGGTGCCCCGCATCACGCCCGAGGCCGAGCCCCTGATGCGCCAGGCAGTCGATCTGGCCGTGCCGGACCCCGTCCGCGCGGTCGGCGTGCTGCGCCGTCTGGCAGAGATGGACGCCTGAGGGCGGCCTATTCCCCCTCGTCGAACTTCCGGTCGACCAGATCGGCCAGGGCCTCGACGGCCTCGGCCGCGTCCGGCCCCTCGGCCGCGATCTCCAGCCCGCAGCCGTTACCCGCCCCCAGCATCAGCAGACCCATGATCGACAGGGCGTTCACCGTCGTGCCGTCGCGGGTGACGCGGATATCGCTCTCATAGGCCGCGGCCAGCTTGACGAATTTGGCACTGGCGCGGGCGTGCAGGCCGCGCTGGTTGCAGATTCCGACGGTCCGGCGGACCCACGTCCCCTCGCTCATTTGTCCCCCGAAAGCACCCACGACGCGACCGAGATGTATTTGCGCCCCGCGTCCTGGGCGTGGGCCACGCAGGCCTCCATCGGCTCGCGTCCGCGCACGCCCGCGAGTTTGATCAGCATGGGCAGGTTCAGCCCGGCGATGACCTCGGCACCGGTCTCCTCCATCACCGAGATGGCGAGATTGGACGGCGTTCCGCCGAACATGTCGGTCAGCAGGATCACCCCGTGGCCATCGTCCACGGCGTGGGCGGCGTCGACGATGTCGCGACGCCGGCGCTCCATGTCGTCGTCCGGCCCGATGCAGATGGCGGCCACGCCGCGCTGGGGCCCCACGACGTGCTCCATGGCGGCGAGAAACTCCGACGCCAGGCCCCCGTGGGAGACGATCACCAGTCCGATCATGAAGGGAGCGATCCCCGCAACCGGACCCAATCCGGCCCGCAAGCGGCGCTTGATAGGCCAAAGCGCGTCGAGTTCAAAGCCGTCGGACCGCGTGACGCACCACCGCCGCCGCCGACGGCGCGCGCGCGTCGACCCGGAGCAGCGGCAGATCGACCCCGTCGTGGCTCCAGCGCTCCGGATCGGGCAGGCGCTCGGGCGGCGCCTCCAGGCAGACGACGACCAGTCCTGTCCGCGTCACGATCCGGCAGGGCGCGCCGACCACACCGAGGCCGCGGATCTCCATCCGGCCGGCGATCGTCCCGGGACAGGCGGCATGCAGGGCGTCGCCCTCGCGCCACACCAGCGTCGCGTCGTCTGCGACCAGCCGCGCGCCGCCCTCCATCAGGCGCAGCGCCAGATCGCTCTTGCCCGCGCCCGAGGGTCCGGTCAGCAGGACGCCGGTCCATCCGGACGAACCGAACAGGGCCACGCAGGTCGCGTGCAGCGGCCGGATCGTCACCCCGCCGCCCCGTCGACCGGCAGAATCACGCTGAAGCGCGCGCCCTCGACCTCGCCGTCGGCGCGCATGCGGTTCTCGGCCCAGACCCTGCCGCCGTGCACGGCGACGATCTGGCGCACGATCGACAGCCCCAGGCCGGAATTGCCGCCGAAGGCCGTGCCCTTGGGTCGCGAGGTATAGAAGCGCTCGAACACCGTCTCCAGATTCTCGGCCGGAATGCCCGGGCCGTCGTCCTCGACCGTCACGCGCCAGCCGTCGGGATCGCGCGCCAGCGTCACGCGGACCGTCCCGTCTGGTGGACTGAACGACAGGGCGTTGTCGATCAGATTGCGGAACACCTGCCCCAGCGGCCCGTCCCGGCCAGTCAGTCGGGCGGGGCCGGGGATTTCGGTCTGGAAGCCGACCGGAACCGCGCGCCCGCGCGGGGAGTCGCGATAGACGCCCACGACCTCGGCCAGCAGGGCGTGCAGATCCACGCTGCGCAGGCGGTCGCGCGCCAGCTCCGCGTCCAGCCGCGAGGCGTTGGAGATGTCGGTGATCAGGCGGTCCAGCCGGCGCACGTCCTGCTGCAGCAGGGCGGTCAGGCGCTCCCGCTGCTCGGCCGTCTTGACCAGTTCGAGGGTCTCCAGCGCAGACCGGATGGAGGTCAGGGGGTTCTTGATCTCGTGGCTGACGTCGGCCGCGAACCGCTCGATCGCGTCCATCCGTTCCGACAGCGTGGTCGTCATGGTCTCCAGCGACCGCGCCAGATCCCCGATCTCGTCCTTGCGGCCCTCCAGATCGGGGAAGGAGATGGCCCGCGCGCGCTGCATCCGCACCTGATCCGCCGCCGCCGACAGCCGCATGATCGGTCGCACCACGAAGATGTGCAGCAGCAGCGAAGACAGCAGCGACACAGCCAGCGCCACGAGGGCAAAGGGCATCAGGGCTGCGCGCTGGGCTGACAGAATGGCGTCGACGTCGGCCGCTTCCAGCGTCAGCACGCCCAGCACCTGGCGCACGTGGCGGATGGGGACGGACACCGAGACCACCCGCTCGCCGGTCTCGGAACGCCGCAGCCCCACTTGGGGCTCCCCCCTCAGCGCCGCTTCGACCTCCAGTGCGAGGGCCGCCCGGGCGCGGTCGACCTGGGGATCCGTCCCGGCCTCCGCCGCGCTCTCCATGCGCGCCATCTCGCGCGACCCGACCGGCGGCAGGGGACGGCCGGGAATTTCGTCGGACACCTGAAAACTGTCGGCCACGAACAGGCCGTCGGCGTCATGGACGCTGGCGCGCTGACCAGCCGGGATGAAGGTGTCGCGCAGCCATCGGGGCACCTCGATCACGTCGAGCGCGGGCCTCGGCTCGCCTTGGGTGATCTCCAGCTCGCCCAGCACATTGGCCAGAAGTTCGGCCTGGGACAGCAGGGATTCCTGACGCGCCTCGACGAGGCCACGCCGCCATTCGTTCAGCGCCAGCGCGCCCCCGAACAGAATCAGCAGGCTGAGCAGGTTGAGGATCAGGATCAGCGACCCCAGCCGCGATCCCACCAGACGCAGCCGCGGCCTCAGCCCCTCCTCCGCGCCCTCGCGCTCAGCTCTCGCGGTATCGATAGCCGACGCCATACAGGGTCTCGATGGCGTCGAACTCCGGATCCACGACCCGGAACTTCTTGCGCATGCGCTTGACGTGACTGTCGATCGTCCGGTCGTCGACATAGACCTGATCGTCGTAGGCGGCGTCCATCAGGTTGTCGCGGCTCTTCACGAAGCCGGGGCGCTGGGCCAGTGCCTGCAGCAGCAGGAACTCGGTGACGGTCAGCTTGACCGGCTTGCCCTCCCAGGTGCTTTCGTGGCGGGCCGGGTCCATGGTCAGCTTGCCGCGCTTGATGGCGCGCGCGCCGACGTCGCCGGCGGTCTCGGGCTCCTGACCATCGGCACCGGTGCGCCGCAGCAGGGCCTTCACCCGCTCGATCAGCAGACGCTGGCTGAACGGCTTGTGGATATAGTCGTCGGCCCCGAGGTTGAAGCCCAGGATCTCGTCGATCTCCTCGTCCTTGGACGTCAGGATGATGACCGGGAGGCTGGACGTCTGGCGCAGCCGGCGCAGCACCTCCATGCCATCCATGCGCGGCATCTTCACATCAAGGATGGCCAGATCGGGCGGGCTGGCCTCCAGCGCCTCCAGGCCGGCGGCTCCGTCGTGGAGCGCCGTGACCTTGTGGCCATGGCTTTCCAGCGCGAGCGACACCGAAGCCACGATGTTCTCGTCGTCGTCCACAAGAGTGATGTTGGCCAAGTCCGTCTCCTTTGGGCGTCAGCCCGCGTCTTCGTGGCGTGTCAACGCGCGGAAAGCGTAACCGTTCTGATCCCGCGCGGCGAGAGCATGGCGCAAGGTAGGCGTCCCGAAGGCGCGTCGAAACCCCGCCTTAAGCCGCGAGGTGCAGGATCAACCCCTCAGTAGCGAGAGCGTTCATGTCCGGGGCCATCCACTACGAGGTCTTCATCCGCAAGACGGCCCCCGCGCCGTGGAGCCTGCTGATGGCCACGGAAGACCGCAAGGTCGCCGTCGAGACGGCCGAGGATCTGCTGCGCGACGACCGCGCGGCGGCGGTTCGGGTCACCAAGGAAACGCTGGATCCCGAGACGCTGGAGTTCTCCAGCCTGACCGTGCTCAACCGCGGTGCCCCGGAGGTGAAGCGCAAGCGCGTGGTCCCGGACGACCAGGCCGGTCCGAGGTGCGGCGGCCCGCAGGACCTCTATTCGCCCCAGGCCCGCGAGCTTCTGGGGCGCGTGCTCGAGGACTGGCTGCAACGGCAGGGCGCGACGGCGTTCGAACTGCTGCACCGCCCCGACCTGGCCGAGCGGCTCGAGGCCGCGGGCGTGGAACTGCAGCACGCGGTGCAGAAGGTGGCCGTGCCGGAAAGCCAGGCCGTGGGCCAGCCCGTGCACGAACTGATGCGGCACTATCAGAAGATCGCCGACCAGGCGATCGAACGGCTGGTCAGCGCCGGCCGTCGCAACCTGTTTCCGGACCTGGAAAGCCGCAGTCTCGCCGACCTGGCCCACCGGCTGGCCGGAACGTCCGACCGCGCCTTCGTCATGGGCGGCGTCGTCGCCGGGGCGTTGAAGGGGGCCCGCGGTGCCCGGGCCCGGCTGGATCGCCTGATGACCTTGGCCGAGGCCGCGCCGCTGGAGGGACCGCCGCGGGCCCTCGTGATGGTGGCGATCGAACAGATCCTGTGCGAGCTGATGTCCGCGCGAACAGGTCTGGCCGAGGTGCTGGGTCCGTCGCTCGATCAGGGGGCCAGTCTGGCGGCGGTCGTCCGCATGGTCGCCCCGCGCGAGATCGACGCCCTGATCGCCCAGGATCCGCGGCTGGACCTGCTGATTCCCGTGGTCGACGGCCCCGCCGCGCGCCTCGGCACCCGGCTGGAAGCCGGCGAGTTCCCGATGCTCGGCGCAACCCTGGCCCGCATGGTGCTCCGTGAACTGATGAGCCCCCGCCGCCTGCGCCCCCGTGACGCCGCCGGCGAGATCGACATCCTGCGCGGCCTGGCCCTGACCCTCACGGCCACAGCGGGCCGCCTGCTGACGCTGGAGGAGATCCAGAACGCCTTCACTGAAAGGTCGAAGAGCCTAATCACCGCCGACTTCGTCGCCGCCTATGTGAAAGACTGCGACACCGTGCTGTGCGAGGCCGAGCAGCTGACCCGCCTGTGCGAGAACGTCACCGGCGTAGCCAACAAGCGCTCCGCCGCGCGCTGGCTGTCGGCCTGCGTCGGGTCGCTCAGGTTCGAAAGCGAGATGCGCCGCCATGCCGACGGCCATTCCCACGCGCTCGCGTCGCTGGCCGCCCTGCAGCGGTCGGTGCGCGCCTCCGCCCTCTCCGCAGCCGACGAGGAACAGATCCTGACGGCCGTGGGAGCCGTCGGCGGCACCGTCGAGGCCGAGGCCCGGATCGTATCCCAACTGGCCCGCGCAGGTGCTCCGCCGCCGGCGCGGCTGCGCGTCCTGCTCAAGCTCGCGGCGGGAGAGACGGGCCCGACCGGTCCCTGCGCCGATCGGGCCAAGGCCGAGGTCATGAAGATGCTGCGCGCGCCCGAGGTCCGGGGTGCCCTGGGGGCGGCACCGGAAGAGGTTGGCCCCATCCGTCTGCTGATGCGTCAGGCCGGTCTCGCCGCCTGACCGCGGCTCAGTCGAAGATGTCGAAGATCGAGCCGCGCTTCTTGCCGTAGCCGCGGCCGTACTCGCCGCGCTCGCCGTACTCTCCGCGTTCGCCGTATTCGCCGCGCTCGCCATGGCCCCACGGTTGCGGGGGCGGGGCCTGATGGCGCGGCGGGGGTGGGGCGACGGCCGCCTGCGGGGCGGACGGTGCGTCGTTCACCGCCGCCTGCATCAGATTCTCCAGCTCGCCGCGATCCAGCCAGACGCCCCGGCATTTCGGGCACATGTCGAACTGCACGCCCGATCGCTCCACTGTCTGCATGGGCGAGTCGTCGTTCGGGCACATCAGAAGGGGCATCGCGGCTCCGCGGGCTTGGACCAGAAAGGGGGTCGGGCGCCCGGGTCCGCGGCTTTGGGGACCGGTCGAACGCCGGGGCGCCCGATGCGGTCCGACATCACGTATCCGGGTTCCGGCTGAGGGGTGGCCGGGCCCGGACGCGCCAGAGGGGCCCGTCCCGCACCTTCACAGTTGGGGATGCCGTCACGGAAAGCAAGCGGCGGATCAGCACACCTGCCCGGCGGCCCAGCCCGACGACCAGGCCCACTGAAAATTGTAGCCGCCCAGCCAGCCCGTCACGTCGACCGCCTCGCCGATCACAAACAGTCCGGGCACGGACTTCGCCATCATCGTCTGCTGGTCCAGCTGGTCCGTCGCCACCCCGCCCAGCGTCACCTCGGCGGTGCGGTAGCCCTCGGACCCCGTCGGCTTGACGGTCCAGCCGTTGATCGCGGCGTCCAGCGCGGCCAGCCTCTTGTCGCCGATCTCCGCCAGCTTGCCGCCCAGGCCCTCGTGCGCCGCCACCGCCTCGGCCAGCCGGCGCGGCACGATCTGGCCCAGCGCCGTGTGCAACATCTGCCTGCCGTTGCCGACCTTGGCCGCGCGCATCTCGGCCCCCACGTCCCGGTCCGGGGCCAGGCTGAGCGTGATCGCCTCCCCCTCGCGCCAGTAGCTGCTGATCTGCAGGATCGACGGCCCGCTCAGGCCGCGGTGGGTGAAGAGCAGCCCCTCGCGGAAGCGCGCCCCGCCGCCCGCGACCACCGCGTCGACCGACAGGCCGCTCAGCGGGGCCCAGCGCGCCAGCCAGTCCGGGTCGAAGGTCAGCGGCACCAGCGCCGGCCGCGTCTCCGTCACCGTCAGGCCCAAGCGCCGCGCCGTGTCCCAGGCCCAGCCCGTGGCCCCCATCTTGGGGATCGACTTGCCGCCGGTGGCCAGCACCAGCGAGGCGGCCCGCGCCGTCGTCCCGTCCGACAGCGCCGCCTCGAACCGGTCCCCGACCCGCTCCAGCCGCTCGACCGAGACCCCCGTCGACAGCCGCGCCCCCGCCTCGGCCATGCCATCCGTCAGCATGCGGACGATCTGCTTCGCCGAGTCGTCGCAGAACAGCTGGCCCAGGGTCTTCTCGTGCCAGGCGATCCCCGCCCGGTCGACGCGGGCGATGAAGTCGCGCGGCCCGAACCGCTTCAGCGCCGAGGTGGCGAAGCGCGGGTTCTGCCCCAGATACCGCTCGACCCGGTCGCCCTCCAGATTGGTGAAGTTGCACCGCCCCCCGCCCGAGATGCGGATCTTCTCGCCCGGCGCGCGCGCGTGGTCGATCACGCGCACGGACCGGCCCCGGCGCCCGGCCTCGACCGCGCACATCATCCCCGCCGCCCCGGCGCCGACGATCAGGACGTCCAGCTCGCTGCCTGCCATCCCCGGCCCCTACCAGCCCGCGCCCCGCCCCGCGAGCCCCCAGCCGGGTCGCCCGCCCAGATCCAGCGCCCGCACCCCCGGCCGCTCGGCCCCCCGCGCCCCGTCGATCAGCAGGTCGGTCACGGCCCACACCAGGGCGTCGGCGCGGTCCAGACTGCCCGCCCCCTCCTGCCCCAGCGCCATCAGCTCCTCCTCCAGCGGCCCCAGCCCGGCGGCGTGCGCCACCCGCCCCTGTTCGTACAGCGCCGCCACCGGCTCGGCCCTCAGCCGCTTGCCGCGCGTGGGCCGCACCTCGCGCACCGGCACGGCGCAGCCCGAGGCGCGCAGCACGGCGCGCACCATGTCGCCGCCCTGGTTGACCTCGGCCACCACGCGCACGGCGCCGAATTCTTCCGCCGCCGCCGCCACCCGCCGGGCCCAGCGCCGCGGACTGACCCCCGCCACGGTGCGGTCGGCCAGCACCACGGCCGCCTCGCCCACGCGCGCCACCACCACGATGCCGCAGGCGTCGCCCCCCGCCGTCGCCGTCGGATCGACGCCGATGACCACCCGCCCGGGGGTCCGGGGGCTCAAGCAGCCCGGAGGGCGGTAGCCCCCGGCAAAAAGATCGGGGGCGCCCCCGACCTCCTCCCCCCGCCTCCGCGCCTCCATCATCATTCCGGCCGTGAACAGCCCGCCCTCGGCCTCCACCACCCGGCCCTCGATCTCCTGCGCCGCCCGCCGCGTCCCGCCGTAAAGCCGCTCCAGCCCGGCGACGAAGCCCGGCGCCAGATGCGCGGCGTTGTCGTGCGTCGCCGCATGGGTCTGCACCAGCCCCGGCTCGGCCCTCAGCCGCCTCAGCGCCGCCGTCGGCCGCGGCGTGGTGGTCACGCACAGGCGCGGCGCCTCCCCCGGCCCGCCCGCCAGCCTCAGCCCCATCCGCAACAGGGCCAGGGTCGCCTCCCCCTCGCGCCAGGCGCAGAACTCGTCGGCCCAGGCCGCGGCGAACTGCGGCCCCCTCAGACTGTCGGGATCCTCGGCGGAGAAGGCCTGCGCCACCGCCCCGTTGGGAAACACCAGCCGCCGCCGCCCGGCCTCATAGACCGGCCGCCGCCCCGCGAACCGCGCCTCCTCCCAGCGCGGCAGGCCCAGCACGCCGGACGGCCCCTCCACCATCACCTCGCGCACGTCGTGCAGCGTCGGCCCGACCAGCGCCAGCCGCCCGCCGGCCCCCAGGGCCTCGGCCCGGTCCGCCAGCCAGCTGGCCCCCGCCAGAGTCTTCCCCGCCCCGCGCCCGCCCAGAAACAGCCAGGTCGCCCAGTCCCCCTCCGGCGCCCGCTGCGCCGCGCGGAGAACCAGCGGCGCCGCGCTCGGGGACGGGGTCGCCACGCGCGCGCCGTCGTCGGAGCCGTCCGGGTCCCCGCCCCCCGGGGCGTGGGGACTCAAGTAGCCCGAAGGGCGATAGTCCCCACTGAAGAGCGCCCGCTTCACCGACAGCTTGGCCCGGCACGCCTCCGTCACGCGCGCATAGTCCGCCCGCCGCCCCGCCTCCGCGATCGCCCCGTCGAACGAGGCCAGGGTCCGCGCCGGATCCCCCATCACGATCTCCACCCCGGCCAGGCCCTCTCCCGCCCTTTCAGGGCCAGGGACGGCGGCCCCGCCGGGCGAACCCGGACGGGACCCGTCCGCCTCCGCCAGCCCCCGTGGCCGCTTCAGCCCCCGCACCTTGGCCTGGCAACAGATCGTCGCCGGGGCGATCCCGTACCGCGCGCACAGCACCGTGTCCGGCACACCCTGCGCCCTCAGCGCGAACAGCGCCCGCCACTCCCCCTCGGTCAGCCGGCTGCGCGGATGTTTCCAGTCGTCCGCCCGCTCGGCGTGCGGCGGCGCCCGCCGCCGGCCCGGATGATCGGGCGGCAAGTCGCGCAGCCGCATCCCCAGCCGCCGGGCGTTGGCCGACCAGGTGTCCGCCGACACCCCCGCCTCCCGCCTCAGCGCCCGCGCCTTCTCCCCCGCGTGCCAGCGCCCGAACAGCGCCCGCCACGTCCCGTCATCCAGCTTGCAATTGAAGTGTGTCCCCATGCCCCCTGCATAGGGCGGTTTCGGACCACACTCAGAAGATCGCCCCCCGCGCCCCGCAAACCCCGACGGCAGCAGGAGTCGGAGGGTGTGAAAGAATATTTTGGCTGGCGTATGGGGGGGGCCTGCCGCCGCACGGGCCGCCAGGGACGGGTCACGTTCTGGGTGCGGACACACGACGCGAGCGAGGATGTGGCGACGAATTGAGGGAGCCTTCGCGCCATGCGGAGTCGAAGCTCAGCGGTTAACCCTATGATCGGTAGGCGATGTTTGCCTGATTGACAATTTGCTCAGAAGGGCGGACCATCGGGGTATGGTGGACACAACTTATATCGCTATAGGAGAGCGCGTTCGCGCTCTCAGGGAAAGGCGGCACCTGACCCAAGAAGCGCTGGCCGAGCAAGTCGGTCTCTCTAGAACCTCCGTAACCAACATTGAACGTGGGCGGCAAGCGGTTCTTGTTCACCAGCTGCTGCTCTTTGCGAGGGCACTAGACGCAAAGATGACGGACCTTGTTCCAGATGACGGCCCAACCTCTGCCGTAGTTCGGTCAGCGCCCGCAGATGAGATCGCAGACTATATGTCCCGACTGAAGCGGATGCCGGCCTGATGGCCCTCAAACCTCTGCGAGTTCGCTACAACAAGATAGCGACTATGGTCCAAGACTTACTGGATCGGCATGGAGTCAACGGCCCGAGCGTGCCGGTTCAGAATATCGCACGGGCCGAAGGGCTAGACGTGAAGCAGGGCGATCTGGGCGCTGTTTCTGGGATGCTAGTCCGCGGAATTGGCGGCTCCACGATTGGTGTGAATAGCAAGCACGCCCCCACCAGGAGGCGATTTACCATTGCACACGAGTTGGGGCACTTCCTGCTCCACGAAGGATTGCTCAGCCACGTGGATAGGGACTTTCGCGTCAACTATCGTGATGATGAATCCTCGCTGGCCACGAACATCGAAGAGATAGAGGCGAACACGTTTGCCGCTTCGCTTCTGATGCCGGCTGGCTTTCTAGACGCCCTGAGCGCCGAGGATGCGGTCGATGACGACAGCCGGGTGGCAGCCTTGGCGGCCGAGTTCGAAGTCAGTCGGCATGCCATGAGCCTGCGCCTGATCAATCTTTACGCGCGCTACAAGCCCTTCTGAATCCTTGCGAAGTGAGTATTTGCGCAGCCGGCACGTTCGGCTGCGACATCCTGCCGCACCAATGTTTGTGAGAATGTCATCGACCGCCGACGGCCTTCCTGTCATTTAACCATGACGGCGCGAATGTCCTCGCCGGAACAGCGACGATAGGAGCGCTACAGATGGCCAACCCAGACAACGAGCCACCCGACCGCAAAGGCGGGAAGTTCAAGATTATGGTTTCAGACGAGACGTTCTCGTTCTCGTCAGTGGAAATCGGCGACCGCAAGGTCACCGGAGCACAGATCGTCGGTGCAGCAGGCCGCTCGCCTGTGGAGGCGTACCTCGTCCTTCATCGCCTCCCGACCAAGGAAATCGAATCGATCCGTCCTGCCGAGGTGGTGGATCTCGCGGTCGACGGCGTCGAACAGTTCTTCGTCATTGAGGGCTCGGATCTTTACGGCTTCTCCGTCAACGGCCTCAGCATGCAGTGGCCTTTTTCCACGATCAAAGGCGCTGAAGTCCTGAAGCTTGCCGATATCGGTGACGATCTCGAGCTTGTCCTTGAGCGAGAAGATACGGCGGATGTGGTCGTTGATGAGACCGACGTGGTCAACCTGGCGGAGCGAGGCCAAGAGCAGCTCAAAACGCGCAAGCCGAAGGTTCCGTCCATCTGGGTGAACGAGGACAAGCACAAGTTCGAGAGGGCCAAGATCGCCTACGACGAGGTCGTGGCGTTCTACCTCGGCGATGGTGGCGCTCCCGCAGCGGAGTACCTCGTCAAGTACTCGAAGGGGCCACCCGAGAACATCAAGGGCACGCTCGCTCCAGGCAACAAAGTGGTGGTCAAAAATGGTATGCGATTCCGCGTTTCGGGAACTGGCGAGTCGTAACTCGTTCATCCGCGAACTTGAGGAGCAGGGCTATCACGTAGATTTCGTGGGAGGGTACCTCGTAATCTACGGCCTGCCCTACATCTCCAAGAGTGGCGCCTTGATGCATGGGGATTGGGTGAGCCCGGTCGACCTTCGGGACGGGGTGATCGATCCGCCCAGCGATCATCAAGCTTGGTTCCGCGGCGAGCGACCGCATGACGTAAGTGGCCGACAGCTCCGGCTAGGAGGTGGTCCTGCGGTCGTCCGCGTGAGTAACGAACTCGCGACGGACCACTCCTTTTCCTACAAGCTCGTTGGGAAGGGTGGCCTTCGGCCGTATGCGTCGTTCGAGGAAAAGGTCCGCACCTATATCGATACAATTACCGCGCCCGCGCTATCGGCGTACCCAGATGCCACGCCAATGCGTGGCATCGAAATAAAGGCAGCGGAGCAGGGTACGCCGCTCCGCTATCCTGACACCATGTCGTCACGCTATCACCTGAACGACCTGTCCTCCCGCCTCAAGGGCAAGCGGGTGGCGATTATCGGCTTGGGCGGGACCGGGTCGTATATTCTAGATTTTATCGCTCGGACCCACCTCGCGGAGATCGCGCTGTTCGACGACGATACGGTTCACGTCCATACGATTTTTCGGATTCCCGGCTTCATCCCAAATGCTATCGGTATGGAGAAAGTAATCGCCCTAGCGCAGCAGTACGGGCAGTGGCACTCAAACATCACTGCGTCTGAAGAGCGCATCACCGCTGAAAACATCAGTCACCTTGAGGGATACGATTTCGTCTTCATTTCTATCGACCACGGGCCTTCACGAGTCCTCATCGCGGACTGGCTTGCAGGCAAGGGTATAGCGTTTGTCGACTGTGGCATGGGCCTCAATCGGGTAGACGGCGGACTCAACGGGGTTGTGAGGATCACCGGGGTTGACCAGGCGGCATTCGATCAAACCGCGCGGACCGCTTACCTGCCGGGGGGCGACCCAGAGGGTGGCGAGTATAGGAAGCAGGCCCAGATTGCCGAACTGAACGCGCTGAATGCCAGCCTTGCGGTAATCCGCTTTAAGCAGCATTTTGGTATTTACGCGCGACTTGAAGATGCACCGTCACAGATCTTCGAAACGGCAACGTTCGAAGTTGATCCTTTCATAGCATCATGAAATACCGGTATCAGAAAGTAGACCGAACGCCGGCGACGCTGGTAGATGGGGTCGTCTACCACAACGAGGATTTCGAGCTCGCCGCTCTATCCTGCGCATGCGGTTGCGGTCATCGCATAACACTTCTTGTTCCGGACAGCCACCAAGTCTTCGATCATGGCGGTTTCGCCACCGTACGGCCGTCTATCGGCGTCTTCGATGCCCCGTGCCTTTCCCACTTCTTTGTGACGGCCGGCGACGTGGAATGGCTCGATGCGTTTAGCCAGCCGAGCGCCGCAGCCATCATGCAGCGTCAGATCGCGCGGCATGTCGGGTTTGAAACCAAACGAGCAACGTGGTTCCAGCGGCTCGTCCAGAGGGTTCGGAAGTTGCTCGGGCTTGAGTAGCGCATCGGCGACGAACCAAAATAACGCGCGGCCGTTCGCCCCTCAGTGCGCCTCGTCCCAGTTGGCGGCGGCCCGCGCCTCGACCACCAGCGGCACGGACAGCGCCACGGCCGGTTCCGCCGCGCCTTCCATCACCCGCTTGATCAGGGGAATGGCGCGGTCGGCCTCGGCCTCCGGGGCCTCGAACACCAGTTCGTCGTGGACCTGCAGCAGCATGCGGGTGCCCAGCCCCGCCTCGGCAAGCGCCGCGGGCATGCGGATCATGGCGCGGCGGATGATGTCGGCGGCGGCGCCCTGGATGGGGGCGTTGATGGCGGCGCGCTCGCCGAACTGGCGCTCGGCGGCCGATTTCGACTGGATGGCGGGGATGTGGATGCGGCGGCCGAACACGGTCGAGACGTGGCCGGCGGCGCGCACCTCGGCCCGGGTCGCGTCCATGTAGCTGCGAATTCCCGGGAAGCGCTCGAAATAGGTCTTGATGTAGGCCCCGGCCTCGCCCTGGTCGATGCCCAGCTGGGCGGCCAGGCCGAAGGCCGAGATGCCGTAGACGATGCCGAAATTGATCGCCTTGGCGCGGCGGCGCGTCTCGGGGTCCATCTGGTCCACCGGCACGCCGAACATCTCGCTGGCCGTCGCGGTGTGGATGTCGATGCCGGCGGCGAAGGCGCGCTTCAGCTCGGGAATGTCGCCGATGTGGGCCAGCAGGCGCAGCTCGATCTGGGAATAGTCGGCGCTGATCAGGACGTGGCCGGGCGCGGCGATGAAGGCCTTGCGGATCTGGCGGCCCGTCTCGGTGCGGATGGGGATGTTCTGCAGGTTGGGGTCGCTGGAGGCCAGACGCCCGGTCGAGGCGGCGGCCAGCTGATAGCTGGTGTGGACGCGGTCGGTTTCGGGGTCGGCGGCCTCGATCAGGGCGTCGGTGTAGGTGCCCTTCAGCTTGGACAGCTGGCGCCAGTCCAGCAGGACGCGCGGCAGTTCGTGGGTCTCGGCCAGGGCCTCCAGGGTGGCGGCGCCCGTCTCCCACTGGCCGCTGGCGGTCTTCTTGCCGCCGGGCAGGTCCAGCTCGCCGAACAGGATGTCGCCGATCTGGCGCGGGCTGCCGACGTTGAAGGGGCGGCCGGCAAGCGTGTGGGCCTGCTGCTCCAGCTCGGCCATCTTCATTCCGAATTCGGAAGACAGCCGCTTCAGCCGTGCGGGATCGACGCGGATGCCCGCCCGCTCCATGTCGGCCAGCACCGCGGGCATGCCGCGCTCCAGCGTCTCATAGACGGTGACCAGCCCCTCCTCGGCCAGACGGGGCTTGAGCAGGCGCCACAGGCGCAGGGTGACGTCGGCGTCCTCGGCCGCGTAGCAGGTGGCCGGCTTCAGCTCGACGTGTCTGAACGATTTCTGCGACTTGCCGGTGCCCGCCACCTGTTTGAACGGGATGGGGTCGTGGCCCAGCCAGCGGCGCGCCAGATCGTCCATGCCGTGCGGGTGTTTGCCGCCGTCCAGCACGTAGGAGATCAGCATGGTGTCGTCGATCGGCGCCACGCGGATGCCGCGTCGGGCCATGACGGCCAGGTCGTATTTGCCGTTCTGGGTGACCTTCAGCACGCCGGGGTCTTCCAGCAGGACCTTAAGCCGGGCCAGCACCGTGGGCTTGTCCAGCTGGGTCAGGGGTTCGCGCGCCTCGCCCTCCCCCCCGAAATCCAGCCCGCCCGCGCCCTCCGCCGGTGGATGCTCGTGCGTCAGGGGGATGTAGCAGGCGTCGTTGGGCCCGATCGCCAGCGACACGCCGCACAGCCCCGCATGCGTCGCCGACAGCGCGTCGGTCTCGGTGTCGAACCCCACGACGCCCGCCTCCCGGGCCCGTGCGATGACGGCGTCCAACTCCTCCAGCGTCTGGATGCAGCGATAGGCGTCGTGGTCGAACGGTTGCGCGGCGACCGGTGCGGCCTCGGTGGGGGCGAAGCGGGGCGTGGCGACCGGGGCGGTCAGGGGTTTCGGCCGGGCGGCGAAGGCCGAGCCGTCCTTGGCCGGGGCCTTGCCGTCGCCGACGCGGGCGCGAAGGCTGCGGAACTCCATCTCGTCCAGAAAGGCACCCAGGGTCTCCGGGTCGGGGTCGCGGACGGCGAAGTCCTCGATCGGCTCGGGCGCGGGGGCGTCGCAGCTCAGGGCCACCAGCTGGCGGCTCAGCAGGATCTGGTCGCGGTGTGCGATCAGGGTCTCGCGCCGCTTGGGCTGTTTGATCTCGTGGGCGCGGGCCAGCAGCGTGTCCAGGTCGCCGTATTCGTCCAGCAGCTGGGCCGCCGTCTTGGGCCCGATGCCGGGGGCGCCCGGCACGTTGTCGACGCTGTCGCCGATCAGGGCCTGCAGGTCGATCATCTTGTCCGGGGTGACGCCGAACTTCTCCATCACGGCGTCTTCAGCCAGGCGGCGGTCCTTCATCGGGTCCCACATGACGACGCGCGGGCCGATCAGCTGCATCAGGTCCTTGTCGGAGCTGACGATGACCGCCTCGCCGCCCGCGTCGCGGGCCTTGCAGGCATAGGTGGCGATCAGGTCGTCCGCCTCATAGCCGGGCAGCTCCACGCAATGCACCCCGAACGCCGCCGTCGCCCTGCGCACCAGCGGAAACTGCGGCACCAGATCCTCGGGCGGCGCGCTCCGGTTCGCCTTGTACTGGTCGTACATCTCGTTCCGGAACGTCTTCTCCGAATGATCGAAGATCGCCACCAGATGCGTCGGCCCGTCCTCCCCCTTCATGTCCCGCAACAGCTTCCACAGCATGTTGCAGTACCCCTGCACCGCCCCCACCGGCAGCCCGTCGGACTTGCGCGTCAGCGGCGGCAGGGCGTGATAGGCGCGGAAGATGTAGGCCGAGGCGTCGATCATCCACAGCCGCAGGGCGGGGCCGTCCTGGGTCAGCGGACGGTCGGTCTCGGGCGTGGCATCGGTCATCCGGCGAACATAGGCGGACGACGCCGCCGCGTCAGCCGGTCTCGATCAGAACTCGCGCCAACTGTCGCCGGGGTCGCGCTCGCCGGGGTCCAGCCGCTGCTGGCCCCAGGAGAAGATCATGAACAGCTTGTGGCTGCGGATGCGGAACTGACCCGTCATGGGATCGATCACGCCCAGCGGCGCGCCCGTCTTCGCGTCGTAGAGGAAGCCGGAGAACTCTGCCACGCCGACCCGGTCGCGCCGGCTGTAGACCGAAAGTTCGGGCAGGGAGACGACGTTGAAGCTGTCGTTGATCGGGATCCGCATCTCCGGCACGCCGAAGACGCGGCGCATTTGCTCCAGCGACAGGGCACCCGCGCGGATCTCGAAGATGACGTCGGCCTCTTCGCGCGTCCGGGCGAGAGCGTGGCCGCCCTTGGACAGGGACTCGCGAATGGCGCTGACCGCATAGGGCGCGGTCTCGGCGCGGAAGTAGCTGTCGTCCACAAAGACGCGCGACGTCTTGGGCACCGGCAGGGTCAGGCCGTCGACCGCGTCGTCGGCGGCGCGCGCGACGAGGAGCTGCTCCGTCGCCGTGCGGCCCGGATAGGTCTCGGTGGTCGAGGCGCAGGCAGCCAGCAGCAGCGGCAGCGCGAGGACGAGGCCGGTCCTCACCACGTGCCCACGTTCGGCATGGAAACCCAAGGCTCGGCCGGCGGCAGGCGCTCGCCTTCCTGAAGCAGTTCTATGGAAATGCCGTCCGGCGAGCGGACGAAGGCCATGTGTCCGTCCCGCGGCGGCCTGTTGATCGTCACACCGCCGTCCCTCAGGCGCTCGCAGGCCGCGTAGATGTCGTCGACCCGATAGGCCAGATGGCCGAAATTCCGGCCGCCCGAATAGGTCTCCGGATCCCAGTTGTACGTCAGCTCGACCTCGGGCGACCGCTCGGCGGCGGACCTGTCGAGGTCCTTCGGAGCGGCGAGGAAGATGAGCGAGAAACGGCCCGCCTCATTGTCCATGCGCCGGACCTCCTGAAGGCCCAGCAGGTCGCACCAGAATCGGAGCGAGGCGTCGAGGTCCGTCACGCGGACCATGGTGTGCAGATAGCGCATGAGCTCTTCCGGGGAGGGGAGGCGCAGGCCTTCTAGCCCGACGGGGACGAATCCCCGGTCAATTCGTGTGACTCAGTGATCGCCGACGTGGCGCGGCGACGGATCGTCGTAGTGGGCGTTCAGCCCCTTGGGCGTCTTCTTTCCGTCCGCGCGGACGAAACGGCGATCGCAGTAGCCGCAATCGACGAAGGGCTTCTCGCCCAGTTCCAGCCAGACCAGCGGATGTCCGAGGGCGCCGCCGCCGCCGTCGCAAGCGACCCGGTGGCCGGTCACGGCGAACTGCTCGGGCGGGGGCAGGGCCTCCGGAGAGACGGTGGCGGGGACGCGCGCGGTCATTCAGGGCTCACGACTTGGCGGGACGGGGTCGGCGGCATACCTATGCGGCCCCCCGTGCGGCGTCAAACCGGCGGGTCCTCCGACCAAGGCCGTCATGTCCGACAATTCCGAACTTCCCGCCGACGCCGTCCGCATCCGCGGCCTGACCAAGACCTATGCGGGGTCGAAATCCGCGCCCCCGAAAGAGGCGCTCAAGGGCGTGGACCTGACCGTCTCGCGCGGCTCGATCTTCGGTCTGCTGGGGCCCAACGGGGCGGGCAAGTCGACCCTGATCAACATCCTGGCGGGGGTGGTGAACAAGTCCGGCGGCGAGGTGGTGGTCTGGGGGCGCGATCTGGACCGCGATCCGCGCGGTGTCCGCGCCGCGCTGGGCGTCGTGCCGCAGGAGATTTCGGCCGACGTCTTCTTCACGCCGCGCGAGGCACTGGAAGTGCAGGCGGGCTTCTATGGCGTGCCGTCCGGCAAGCGCCGGTCGGACGAACTGCTGGCCGCGCTGGGGCTGGCAGACAAGGCCGGTGCCTATGTGCGGTCACTGTCGGGCGGGATGAAGCGGCGCCTGATGGTGGCCAAGGCGCTGGTGCACAATCCGCCCATCCTGATACTCGACGAACCGACCGCCGGGGTGGACGTGGAGCTTCGCCGCCAGCTGTGGGCCTATGTGCGGGAGCTGAACGCGGCCGGCGTGACCGTCATTCTGACCACCCACTATCTGGAAGAAGCGCAAGAGCTCTGCGACACCATCGCCATCGTCAACCGGGGCGAAGTGGTGGCCTGCGAGCCGACGCCGGTGCTTTTGCGTCGGCTGGACACGCGAAACGTGGTCGTCGTGCCTGAAGGCGAACTGGCGAGAGTGCCGGCGCTCGAGGGCTTCGAGGCCTCGGCCCGTCCGGGCGGTGCCTTCGCTGTGACCTATCGCAAAGGGCAGGGATCGGTGGAGCAGGTACTGGCCGCCGTGCGCGCGGCGGGGGTCACCATCCAGGACGTCTCCACAGAGGACCCGGACCTGGAGGACGTGTTCCTGGCCCTGACCTACGGCGACGCCTCGCGGCCCGATCCGACGCGGGACTGAGCCCGCCGTCGCTCAGACGATCATCACGGTGCCGAGCAGCACGCGCGCGCCGGCGCGCCCCAGCGTCCGGTCCGTCGCGGCCTGCAGATCCCGGCCCAGGCGCTCGAGGTCGGGCGGGGTCCCGGGCAACAGCGAGGACGCCGCCTGCTGGACGACGGCGTTGTAGGCCGAGCGAAGGCGCGGCGCGGATTGGGTCGCGCGGGTTCGTAGAGCCGCATCCGGCACGTCGACGCCCGTCTCGACCGTCATGACGCCATTGCCGCCTCCGCCGCGCCGGACGTTGGCCGTCACGGTGGCGAGGCGGACATAGGTCGCCGCGGCCGCGCCGCCGCCGCCGCCGCCGCCGCCGCCGCCGCCGCCCACGTCGCGTGTCAATCCAAGAAGCGCACGTCTGTCCATGACGGCAGACTGCACGGCCCCGCTTAATGTCGGGTTAGGCCGCGGTTTCGCGGGCCGCGACCATGGGCTTCAGGTCAAGCCGCGCGAACAGGGCCGCATCCGCGTCTTCCTCCGGATTCGGCGTCGTCAGCAGCCGCCCGCCCACGAAGATGGAATTGGCTCCGGCGAGGAAGCACAGGGCCTGCATCTCCACACTCATCGCTTCCCGGCCGGCCGATAGTCTCACGATCGACCGCGGGCAGACCAACCGGGCGACCGCCACGGTGCGCACGAACTCGATCGGGTCGATCGTGCCTTCGGCCTCGACGCGGTCGCCCAGCGGCGTGCCCGTGATGGGCACCAGCGCATTGACCGGCAGGCTGTCGGGATGAACCGGCAGGGTGGCCAGCGCGTGCAGCAGTCCGGCGCGATCCGCCCGGCTCTCGCCCATGCCGACGATGCCGCCGCAGCAGGTGGCCATCCCGGCATCGCGCACGTTGGCGAGCGTATCCAGCCTGTCCTGCCAGGTCCGGGTGGTCACCACCTCGCCGTAGAACTCCGGAGAGGTGTCGAGGTTGTGGTTGTAGTAGTCGAGCCCGGCCGCCTTGAGCCCCCGCGCCTGCTCGGGGGTCAGCATGCCCAGGGTGGCGCAGGTCTCCAGACCGAGCGCCTTCACGCCCGCGATCATGGTCTGAAGCTTCGGCAGGTCCCGGTCCTTCAGTTCCCGCCAGGCGGCACCCATGCAGAACCGGTCCGCGCCCCCCGCCTTGGCGGCCATGGCCTCGGCCATGACCGCCTGGGCGTCCATCAACTTCTCCGCCTTCAGGCCGGTGTCGAAATGGGCGGACTGCGAGCAGTAACCGCAGTTCTCGGCGCATCCGCCGGTCTTGATCGACAGCAGGCGGCTTTTCTGAATTTCGCTGGGGTCGAAGCCCCGGCGGTGAACTTCCGCGGCACGGAAGACCAGCTCCATGAACGGAAGGGCGAACAGGTCCTGGACCTGCTGCAAGGTCCAGTCGTGGCGGGGCGTGACGGGATCGACGGTCATGGGCGTTTTCCTGAGGCGCGCCGCCGTCCGACGCAAGCCGTCAGATCTCCAGGATGAGTTGTCCGCGATCCAGATCGATGATCACCCGGCCGAACACGCCCAGGACGTCCACTCCGATCAACATGGCTGGCTCGTCGGAAAGCCCGAGATGCCGGAAGATGTGAAAATCCCCCATCAGGACGCCAAGCCGGTCCATCAGCATCCCGCCCATGCGGACGGCGTTCACGGCCATCGGCTGGGCGGCGACCGACGCGCCGGTCGGTGACTGGACGGCGTTGCCGGTGTCGGCGTTCCTCAGCGCGAGCGGGCGGGCCTGAGCGGCCTCGGCCAGCGCCGGATTGATCAGGCTGACCGCCGCGCCGGTGTCGATCACACCCTTGGCTGCCTGCCCGCGCACCAGCATCTGAAGCACGATCAGGCCCCGCGCCGGGGCGTCGGAGGGGGCGGGCGGTGGCGAGAAGCTGACCCGGGGCCGCTCGGCCTGCAGGAAGGTGTCATCGTCGAGCCGTGGCCGCCCGATGGACGTACCTCGGCGCCCCCGCAGGCGAAGGTCGATCCTCTGGCCCGCCAGCAGGTCGAGGCCGAGCAGCCCGTCCAGGCCGATCAACCCCCGCCGGTCGCCGACGGCGAGCCGGACCCCGGTCCTGTCGAGCGCTCCGCTGGAAATGGTCGCCGCGGAGACAAGCCCGACCGGCTCGGCTCCCACGATGGTGTGCATGACCGCGCTCCCGGCGGCACGCAGGTCAAGCTGGTCGACGAGATCAGACGCGACCACCGAGGCCGTGGCGGCGGTGTCGAGGGCGAAGATCAGGTCGCGTCCGTTCAGGCGTACCGGGACGGTAGAGCGGCCGACCCGATCGAGAGCGTCCTGCGCCCGCACCGGCCCGGTCGCGCCCGCAAGCGCGCCGAGCCCGGCCAGCCCGGCCAACACCGTCCGACGATCCGAAGCCGTCATGTCCGTGCCTCCCCGACCGGACGATGGCACGGCTGGACCCTTCCGGCGAGAGCATCATATAAGGATATCCTTATGCGATGTTGCTCCTGCGGCGGGGAGCGGCTATAGGCGCGCGACCTCACCTCCTTGCGAAAGCAGAGCCATGACCGACTACATCGTCCGCGACATCTCCCTGGCCCCGTTCGGCAACAAGGAGATCGCCATCGCCGAGACCGAGATGCCCGGTCTGATGGCCCTGCGCGAAGAGTTCGGCGCGGCCCAGCCGCTGAAGGGCGCCCGCATCGCCGGCAGCCTGCACATGACCATCCAGACCGCCGTGCTGATCCAGACGCTGGAAGCCCTCGGTGCCGACGTCCGCTGGGCGTCGTGCAACATCTTCTCGACCCAGGACCACGCCGCCGCCGCCATCGCCGCCGCCGGCACCCCGGTGTTCGCCACCAAGGGCGAGACGCTGGAAGAGTACTGGGACTATGCCCACAAGATCTTCGAATGGGCCGACGGCGGCTATCCGAACCTGATCCTCGACGACGGCGGCGACGCGACCCTGCTGTGCGTGCTCGGCCCCAAGGCGGAGAAGGACGCCAGCGTCCTCGACAATCCGACGAATGAGGAAGAGGAAGCCCTCTACAAGGTCATGAAGCGGTACCTGAAGGAGAAGCCCGGCTTCTACTCGGCGATCCGCGACGCCATCGGCGGCGTGTCGGAAGAGACGACCACCGGCGTGCACCGCCTGTACCAGATGGCCGAGCGCGGCGAGCTGCCGTTCCCCGCCATCAACGTCAACGACAGCGTCACCAAGTCCAAGTTCGACAACCTGTACGGCTGCCGGGAATCGCTGGTGGACGCGATCCGTCGCGGCACCGACGTGATGCTGTCGGGCAAGGTCGCGGTGGTCTGCGGCTACGGCGACGTGGGCAAGGGCTCGGCCGCCTCGCTGCGTCAGGGCGGCGCCCGCGTGATCGTGACCGAGATCGACCCGATCTGCGCGCTGCAGGCCGCGATGGAAGGCTATGACGTTCAGACCCTGGACGACGTGGCGGACAAGGCCGACATCTTCGTCACCGCCACCGGCAACAAGGACGTGATCACCGTCGATCACATGCGCCGGATGCGCAACAACGCCATCGTCTGCAACATCGGCCACTTCGACTCGGAGATTCAGGTCGCCGGCCTGAAGAACTTCAAGTGGGACGAGATCAAGCCCCAGGTCGACCACATCGAGTTTCCGGGCGGCAACAAGATCATCCTGCTGTCGCAAGGCCGCCTGGTGAACCTGGGCAACGCCACGGGCCACCCGTCGTTCGTGATGTCAGCGTCGTTCACCAACCAGACGCTGGCCCAGATCGAACTGTGGACCAACAAGTCCAAGTACGAGAACCAGGTCTACGTCCTGCCCAAGCATCTGGACGAGAAGGTCGCCATGCTGCACCTGGCCAAGCTGGGCGCGAAGCTGACGACCCTGACCAAGGAGCAGGCCGACTACATCTCGGTCCCGACCGAGGGCCCGTTCAAGCCGGACCACTACCGCTACTGATCCCGGTCAGGCCGCCAGAGCGGACAGGACCGGAATCTCACGGCCGGCGAGGCTGGTCTCGAAGTCGGCGAGGAGGTCGGACAGCTCTTCGTACGTCAGTCGAGGCTTGCCCGCGGCCGCGCGGTACCGCCAGAAGCTGATCACATGCTGGACGGCCCCCAGCCGCTCTCCCAGTTCCGAGAACAGCAGGGGGGAATCGCGCAGGAAGTCGCGAAAGCGCGTGGGGTCCCCGCGCTGGGTCATGGCGGTGAACGCCTCGTCATAGACCCGCAGCATGTCGGCGGCGGCGTCGCAGGTCTGGAGGATGCGCCGGTCCACGCGTTCGCGGGCACGCTCGAGGGCGACGATCTGCTCGGCACCCGCCCGACCGCAGGGCCGGGCACGACGCACACCCTCCAGCACGCCGCCAACGTCCCCGATCACGTTCCGCAGCGCCCATTTGTAATAGAGGAAGCCCTTCCAGCAGAAGACGCCCTCCTCGTACTCGTCGGGATCCAGCTGCAAGGTGGCACCCAGCGCGCCCATGTCCTCGCCCGGGGTGAGGGACATGATCCGGGACGTCAGGCGGGCGACCGGATTGACCGCCGCCAGGTCCGCGTCGGGGCCCAGACTGAGATCGACCAGCGGCCGGACCTCCGTGGCGACGAATTCCGTCATTCGCGACAGGTCCGCCTCGGAAAGGTTGAAGTAGCAGGGGTCCGGCGCCAGCCCGTTGCGCCGCAGCTGCTCGCGCAGCAGGAAGGGATCCAGCCCCGGCAGCTCGTCCATGAGTTCAAGAACCCGGCGGTCCGGATGGGTCGGACCGATGCCGAACGTCTCCTGCATGGTCTTGCCGTATCCGATCTGCCCGACGAACAGGTACCGGCCGCCGACACGGAGGTCGTCACCGTCCATCGGCAGGATGATCTTGGTCGCCACGTGCCGGTGCGTCCGGAACCGGTCGACCTCGTCCCGGCGCAGGCGGTGCTTCAGGATCAGGGCGCGGTTCAGACCGGCGTGCCGGAACATCGGCGCGGCCTTCCAGCCTTCGGCATGCCGATGCTCCTGCCAGACGCGCAGAAGATTCAGGACCCGGGCCGTCGACGCCGTGGTCTTCAGATTGGCGAGGCTGCGAACGGCGCGGTCGGTCAACGGGATCTCCGGGATCGACCGGAACCTGCCCCGCAAAGGTTGAGATCGCGGCGACGAGAACGGTTAGCCGGGACTGAAGGCCGCCGTCAGTTGCCCCCGCCGGCGGGTCGGCCGGCTCGCTGTCCCGCCTCCAGGATCGGCATCCCCGCCTCCGTCGGGATGTAGATGATCTGGCGATCCTGCTGGTCCGCCGTTTCCTTGAGCATGTCGATGTAGGCCCAGCGGAGATAGTTCTCCGGACCGCCCAGGCTCTCGGCCATGATGCGGTTGGCCTCGTTGGTGCCGCGCGCCCGGGCGACTTCGGCCTGGGCGGTCAGCTGGGCCGAGTCCAGCGCGGCCTGCGCCTCCAGCACCCGGATGCGACGATCCTGAACCGCCTGCTCATAGGCCGCCTTGCCCGCCATCTGCTTGCGATAGACGTTGTAGGTCGGCAGGCCGACCATGACGCCGACGATCACCGCCAGCACCACGCCGCCGAGCAGCAGCATCGATCCAATTCCGCGCATCATGTCCTCCGTCGCCAGAAGGCGTCAGGGGACCGGGCCAAGCGCCCGCCGTCAAGTCAGCGCGGCACGACCTCCAGAAGATCCAGCGTGGACTCGAAGACCGGATACGGCATCACCAGGCGCCACCGCCGGTCGCCGAACCGCTCCCACGCGCCGACGATGTCGCGCTCCGGGTTCTGGCCGTAGGAGTTGGCCGCGGGTTCCTCGCTGAGGGCCAGGCCACCGAGGAAGATCATGCGGTCGGCCGCCTCCGGGAACAGCAGCCCGGTCTGGCGCTGCGACCCCGTCAGCTTGGAGAAGCGCAGCCCGTTGGCCGTGCGCTCGACGCGGCAGTCGAACCAGCCGTAGACGACGTAGCCCAGTCCGCCGCGGCCCTGGTTGCCGAGCTTGACGGTCCGGCAGCGGTAGTCGCCGACGGGCGGTTCGGCACCCGGGCGCGCGGCGTCGGGATCGATCAAATTCCCCACGGACGTCAGGTCGCCGGATCCCTCCGTGCGCCGCGCCTCGCCCAGGGCCTGGGACCAGGCGCGATCCAGACGATTCAGTCGGTCGCGGTCGTTGGCGGTGATGGGGCCGCGCCAGTCGGTCAGGACCCCGCCGGAACCGGGTGGCGGGGGCGGAGGCGGGGGACCGCCCGGTCCCGACGGCCCGCCGGCGGAGGCGCAGGCCGAGGTCAGAAGGGCCAGCGACAGCAGGGGGACGGTGACGCGCATGGGCGAACTCCTCGACGACGATGCGACGAGAAGGCGTTCCGCGCCCGGCCCCGTCAAGAGGTCGAACGCTCACGCTTCGGCCGGGTTTCGGCGTTTATTCCGAGGCGGCTTCGGTCTTGCGGCGCGGCGCGCGGCGGCGGGGCGCCGGCGCTTCCGCGGCCGCGTCTCCAGCTTCGGTCGCGGCGGGCGCCTCGGCGGCCGCAGCACGGGGAGCCGTGCGGCGGGTCAGGAAGCCCGGCAGGGCGGCCGGTTCATCCGCGGCCGGTTCGACAACGGCAGGTTCGACGACAGCAGGCTCCGCTTGCGCCGGTTCGACGGCCGGCTCCGAACCGTCAGCGGCGACGTCCGAGGACACGCCCTCGCCCCGCTCCTCGGCGAAGCGACGATTGCGCTCCTGCTGGCGACGCTCCCAGCGCTCGCGACGCGTCTCGCGACGGCCGCCCTCGCCCTCGGCGCGGGCTTCGCCGTCGTCGCCGTCGGACGGACGGTCGGCGCGGTCGGGGCGATCGGACCTGTCGCGGTCCGGACGGTCCGGACGGTCGGGACGATCCTGGCGCTCCTGTCGCGGCTCGGTGCGTTGCTGCTCGCGGCGACGCTCTTCCTCTGCGGCGCGGTCCGCGGCCTGCTGGGCCGCCAGGAAGGCCGCGGCCTGGGCACCGGATTCGTCCTCGAAATCGATGTCGTAGCCCTGACCGGCCAGTTCGCGCTGGGCGATCTCGCTGGCCGGGCGCTGGGGCTGAAGGGCCCGCAGGACGCGGAAATAGTGCTCGGCGTGCTGCAGGTAGTTCTCGCCCAGCACCCGGTCGCCGGCCGACGACGCATCGCGCGCCAGCTGCATGTAGCGCTCATAGACGGTCTGGGCGTTGCCGCGGACCTTGATGTTCTCGGGGCCCTGAGAGTCCCAGGAACGGTTGGGGTTGGCGCTGTTCGCGCCGCCGCCGCCGCCCGTCTTGCGGTTGCGTCCGCGCTGACGCTTCATGCCCTTGAAATCTCTCATGCAGGCTACCGTCTCGGGGCGCCGCGAGCCTGGGCTCGTCCGGTCGCCGGGGTGGTCTTTCCGTTCGCTTCGGGTCGGCCCGTCGTCGATGTTTCGGAAAAGTGCTCGTCGCCCGGCGCGTCGGCCGCCGCGGCGACCGTCCGTCGCTTCAACCGCTCGCGCGTCGCCGGACGACAGGCCCGGGAAGATGCGAATGGGTGGGAGACGGGCAAGACTTAGCGCGCCGGGCCCGGCTTGGGAAGGGGCGTCGTTCTAGAGGGTCACCGGCGCGGCGCGGGGGTCGGGGCCGTTCGTGACCACGCGGGCGCGATTGGCGAGATCGAGGGTGATCTTCACGTCCTCGAACCCCTCGGCCTCGAACAGCGCCTTCACCGCCTCTCCCTGCGTCCAGCCGATCTCGACGGCGAAAATCCCGCCCGGCTTCAGGATGCGGCGGATCTCCGGTGCCAGTGCGCGATAGGCGTCCAGTCCGTCCTCGCCGCCGTCCAGCGCCAGGCGCGGATCGTGGTCACGGACCTCGGGGTCCAGCGTCTCGATTTCGGCCGAGGCGATGTAGGGCGGATTGGACACCACCAGGTCGAACCCCTGGTCCGGCAGGCCCGCCGCCCATTCGGTGCGCAGGAAGACGGCCCGGCCGTCCAGCTCCAGATTGGCGGCGTTCTCGCGGGCCACGGCGAGGGCTTCGGACGACACGTCGGTGCCGAGGCCGGTCGCAGCCGGGCGTTCGGCCAGAACGGCCAGAAGGATCGCGCCCGAGCCCGTGCCAAGATCAATCATGCTGAAGGGGCGATCGGCGGGGAAGGCCGGCAGAACCACGTCCAGCAAGGCCTCGGTGTCGGAACGGGGGCTGAGGACGTCGGGCGTGACGTTCAGCATGATCTTCCAGAACCCCTTCTTGCCGAGGATGCGCGAGGTCGGCTCGCGGCGCAGCCGCCGTTCGACGTACGCGTCCAGCGTCGCCGCCTGTTCGGCGGTCACTTCCCGGTAGGGGTCGGTCAGAATGTCGGTGCGGGTCGCCCCGGTCGCCGCCTCCAGAAGCAGGCGGGCGTCGATCGAGGGGCTGTCGATGCGGCCGGTCTTCAGGCGAGCCTGGGCGGCCTTCCAGGCGGTCAGCAGGGTGGGGGCTTCGGACATGGGCGCGGAGATAGGACGCCCGACGTCGCATGGGAAGCTTGTGGAACGGCAGGACCCGCGTCACCGTTGGCTCCGACATGCCGACGCCCCGGTCCCCGCACACTTCGTCCCGCCGACCCGGCGCCTCCCTCGGCATCTGGCTGGCGGCGGCCTTCGGCGGCCTGGCCGCCGGCGCGGGGGCCGCGCACCTGCTTTACACGCGCGGGCACAGGATCGGCGTCGATCTCCGGGTCGAGAAGCCCCGGGCCGCGGTCGCGCCGCCCGTGCCGGAGGAGTTCGAGGAGAAGGAACCGGGACGGGGGCGCCTCGCCCAACGCCCGGAACACATTCCGCGCAAGGGCTGGACGGACATCTTCTGGCGCTGGGGCGCGTCCTACTTCGGTGACCGCGTCGGCTTCGTGGCCGGCGGCGTAACCTTCTTCGTCATGCTGTCGCTGTTCCCGACGCTGGCCGTGATCGTCACCGTCTACGGCATGTTCGCCGACCCGGCCGACGCGGCCTCCCGTCTCTACTATCTCTATTCGGTCCTCCCGGCCGGCGTGGCGGAGTTCCTTGGCGGGGAGATGGACCGCCTGGCGGCCAATTCGAACACCCAGATGACCTTCACCCTGGTCTGGACGCTGGCGCTGTCGCTGTGGACGGCGAACGGGGCGGTGAAGGTGCTCTTCTACGGCCTGAACGTCGCCTATCACGAGGTCGAGAAGCGCAACATCGTCACCTACAATCTCATGTGCATGGGCTTCACCGTGGTGGGGCTGACGGCCGTTCTCCTTTCAGCGGCGCTGGTGGTGGCGACGCCGGTCGTTCTCGGACCGTTGGAACTGCTTGACGAGTGGGCGCATATCGCCCCCTTGAGGTGGCCGGTGCTGCTGGTCATCTATGGGGCGACCCTGACGCTGATCTACCGCATGGGTCCGTGTCGCGCGCGGGCCCGATGGCGCTGGCTGACGCCCGGCGCGATCGCCGCAGCCCTGATGAGCCTGCTCCTGTCGCTGGGCTTCAGCTGGTTCCTGACCACCTTCGTGCGCACGGCCTCATACGGCCCGCTTGCGGCGATGATGGGTTTCCTGTTGTGGACCTGGCTGACCGTGCAGATCATCCTCATGGGGGCCGAACTGAACGCCGAGATCGAGCACCAGACGGCCGTCGACACGACCACAGGCGGGGCCCGCCCGATCGGCGAGCGGGGCGCGGTGGTCGCCGATACCGTCGGACCCAGACGCGGCAATCCGGCGGCCTTGGCCTTCACGCTGAAGCACGCCGAGGCCCTGTCGGACCGGCTGCTGAAGCGCCGGATCAACAAGCGCTAGACGGCCGCGCCAGGTCGGCTAAGGCTTGGCCATGAGCACCGCCGACGCGCCGACGCCCCCGATCAAGACGCCGGCCCTGGCGGTCCTGTTCGCCACCGTCTTCATCAATCTGGTCGGCTTCGGCCTGGTGGTGCCGCTGTTGCCCTTCTTCGCGCGCAGCCTCGACGCATCGGCTTGGCAGATCACCCTGATGTTCTCGGCCTATTCGTTGGGCCAGTTCTTCGCCGAACCCTTCTGGGGACGGCTGTCCGACCGCATCGGGCGCAAGCCGGTGCTGCTGATCACCCTGATCGCCAATGCCGTGGGCTATCTGGCTCTGGCCTTCGCGCCCGACGTCTGGATCGCGATCTTCATCCGCCTGTTCACCGGCTTCGGCGCGGGCAACATCTCGACGGTGCAGGGCTACGTCGCCGACGTGACGCCGCCGGCGCAGCGGGCCGGCCGCATGGGGCTGATCGGCGCGGCCTTCGGCATGGGTTTCATCGTCGGGCCGGGCCTCGGCGGGATCCTGACCCAGCCCCAGCTGGGCCATGTCGGCTACCAGCTGCCCATCTTTGTGGCCTCGGCCATGGCCGCGCTGGCGGCGCTGGGCGTGGTCCTGTTCCTCCGGGAGAGCCGGGCGAAGGCCGATCCCGCCGCGCCGCGAACAGCCTTCCTGTCGGGTCTGCGGGATGCGCGCGACAATCCGGTCATCTCCCGCGTCCTGACTGTCACCCTGGTCTACATGGCGGGCTTCTCGGCCATGGAGAGCGTCTTCGGCATCTGGGCCGAGGACCGCTACGCCTGGGGCGCACGCGAGGTGGGGCTCAGTTTCATGGTCGTGGGCATCGTCTCGGCCCTGAACCAGGGCATCTTCACCGGCCGGCTGGCGCGCCGCTTCGGTGAGACGCGGGTTCTGGCCGTGGGCATGCTGATGTTCGGCCTGTCGCTGGTGCTGCAGGTGATCGCCCCGCCGGCGTGGTTCCCCGCCCTCCGGATCGATCTGGGACTTTTCACCCTCCCGATCGTGCAGGGCTGGGTCGTGCCACTGTGCATGGTGATCGGGGCGTGCGGCATGTCGCTGGCCATGCCCAACATCTCGGCCGTCATCAGCCGCTCGACGGCACCCGACCGGCAGGGTGCCATGCTGGGGTTGAACATGGCGGCGGGATCGATCGCGCGGATCCTCGGTCCCATCGGGGCGGGTGCGCTGTTCTCCGGCCTCGGCCACGACTGGCCGTTCCTGGTGGGGGCGCTGCTCACCGTCCCGGCCGCCATCATGGCGATCAACGCCGGCCGGGCGATGCGGCGTCAGGCGGCCGCGGCCTAGGCGAACTCTGCCTCCAGATCCGCCAGACGCGCGGCCTGATCCTCGGCGATCAGGGCGTCCAGCACCGGATCCAGCTCGCCTTCGAGAATCTGCGGCAGGCTGTGCAGGGTCAGGCCGATGCGGTGGTCGGTCACGCGCCCTTGCGGGAAGTTGTAGGTGCGGATGCGCTCGGACCGGTCGCCGGAGCCGACCTGAGACTTGCGCGCGTCGGAGCGCGCCGCGTCCTTGGCCTGGCGCTGCATGTCGTACAGGCGCACGCGCAGGTTCTTCATCGCCTTGTCGCGGTTGACGTGCTGGGACTTCTCCGAGGACGTCACCACGATGCCGGTCGGCAGGTGGGTGATCCGCACCGCCGAATCCGTCTTGTTGACGTGCTGGCCGCCCGCGCCGGACGAGCGATAGGTGTCGATGCGCAGGTCCTGATCGCGGATTTCGATCTCGACGTCCTCGACCTCCGGCAGCACAGCGACGGTGGCGGCCGAGGTGTGGATGCGCCCCCCGGCCTCGGTGGCCGGCACGCGCTGGACGCGATGGACGCCGCTCTCGAATTTCAGCCGACCGAAGACGCCGTCGCCGGTGACGGTGGCGACGACCTCCTTGTAGCCGCCGACCTCGCCTTCTGAGACGCTGTCGATTTCGACCCGCCAGCCGCGGGCCTGGGCGTAGCGCGCGTACATTCGGAACAGGTCTCCGGCGAACAGGGCGGCTTCGTCCCCGCCGGTGCCGGCGCGGACCTCGAGCACGGCCGAGGCGTTTTCGTCGGCGTCGCGCGGGGCCAGGAGCAGCGCCACCTCCCGCTCCAGGTCGGGCAGCCGGTCCTTGAGCGCCTGCAGTTCCTCGGCCGCCATCTCGGCCATCTCGGGATCGGCCTGCATCGCCTCAAGGTCGTCCATCTCGGCCCGGGCGCGGGCCAGGCCCTGAACAGCGTCGGCTACCGGCTTCAGCTCGGCGTGCTCCTTCGACAGGCGCACGATCTCGGCCCCGTCGGCGGCCGCGCCCATCCGCGCCTCCACCTCGTGGAAGCGGTCCAGAACCTGATCGAGGCGGGCCTGAGGCAGGCGCAAGCGGCGGCGTCCTTTGCGGAAATCGGGCCGGAGCGATAGCGGACGCGGGCGCGGGCGTCCATGTGGTCACGTTCTCGTCAGCCGGGATGCGCCGGGGAACCCAACCCTTCACCTTGGCTTTAAGCGCGGGTTCAGGCGTTCCGGGGGCCGAATGGAAACCTTCCTGCTGTTTCTCATGGTCGGCCTGCTTGCCCAGGCCGTCGACGGGGCCCTGGGCATGGCCTACGGCGTGATCTCCACATCCGTGCTGCTGGCCCTCGGCGTGCCGCCCGCGACGGCCAGCGCCAGCGTGCATGGGGCCGAGGTGTTCACCACCGCCGCATCCGCCGGCAGCCACATCGCGCATCGCAACGTCGACTGGCGCGTGTTCGTACCGCTGGCGATTGCCGGCATGATCGGCGGGGCGCTGGGCGCCTATGTCCTGACCGGGATCGACGGCGACGTGGTCAAGCCGTTCATCATCGTCTACCTGGCGGTCATCGGCCTTTGGATCCTGTGGCGGACCCGCGAGCGGCGCGAGACGCGGCGCATCCGCCCGGCGTGGTTGACCGCGCCGCTGGGCCTGGTCGGCGGCCTGTTCGACGCGATCGGCGGCGGAGGCTGGGGGCCGACGGTGTCGTCCACCCTGATGGGCGCGGGGGCCGAGGCACGACGCGTCATCGGGACCGTGAACTCGGCGGAGTTCCTTGTGACCTGCACCATCTCCGCCACCTTCGTCTGGGCCCTGCTGACCGGGAGGTGGAGCGACGTCGGTGCCTTGCACGATCACGCCGCGGCCGTGGGCGGTCTGGTGGTGGGCGGGCTGATTGCCGCGCCGTTCGCCGGTCACATCGTCAAGCGCGTGCCCCAGCGGGCGCTCAGCTTCGCCGTCGGCGGCCTGTTGATCTGCCTGTCGATCTTCCAGGGCCTGCAGCTGGGCGGGGTCCTCGCCTAGGCGACGTCGGGCCGCGTCCCGGCGAAACTCGGGCGCGCCTCGAGCTCGGTCTGAAGCGCGACCAGCCACGGCCGGTCGTCGGCCCAGTTCAGGTCGGGGTGGCGGAACCCGACCCAGGTGACCAGCACGCCCGCGGTGATCCGGCCCATGTCCAGCGGCAGGCCCGCCGCGATCCCCGGATCCGCCTCCAGCCGGTCCAGCACGCGGGTCAGATTGTCGGTCCAGCGCGCGAGCCACGAGGCCGAGCGCTCGGCTTCGGGCCGGCGCAGCTCCAGCACCCGCTTCACGCCCATCTCCAGCCCGGCGTTTGCCAACGTCTCCAGCCGCTTCACGCGCCACCGCTCCGACCCTTCGGGAGGCAGAAGTCGCGCGCCGGTTCCTGTGGAGTCCAGCCATTCGCAGATGACCGGACTGTCGGTCAGCACGCCGTCGTCCGTCTCCAGCGCCGGGACCTGCACAATGGGGTTGGCGGCGACCAGCCCGGGATCGGAGGCGTAGGGATCGACCGAGACCTCCTCGATCGCCACACCCTTCTCGAGGGCCACGATCCGGCACTTGCGGGCATAGGGCGACGGGACGGTGATGTGCAGACGGGGCGTCATTCCGCCGCGACCTTCTCGGCCGCACGCGCGGCGTCCAGTTCGGCGGCCTTGCGCTCGACCATGTCGACGATCTCCTCGACCATGTCGGCGTTGGCCAGTTTCCGGGCGATGGCCCCGTTCAGATACATCATGCCGGAGCCCGCGCCGCCGCCGGTGAAGCCGACGTCGGTGTAAAGCGCCTCGCCGGGGCCGTTCACGACGCAGCCGATGATCGACAGCGACATGGGCGTGGTCACGTGCGCCAGCCGCTCCTCGAGGATGCCGACGGTCTTGATGACGTCGAAGCCCTGACGCGCGCAGCTGGGGCAGGCGATGATGTTCACCCCGCGGTGGCGCAGGCCCAGCGACTTCAGGATGTCGAAGCCGACCTTGATTTCCTCGACCGGATCGGCGGCGAGGCTGACGCGGATGGTGTCGCCGATCCCGGCCCACAGCAGGTTGCCCATGGCGATGGACGACTTGATCGTGCCGGTACGCAGCGGCCCCGCCTCGGTCACGCCCACGTGCAGCGGACAGTCGATGGCCTCGGCCAGCTGGTGATAGGCGGCGACTGTCAGGAAGGGGTCGGACGCCTTCACCGAAATCTTGAACTCGTGGAAGTCGTGATCCTGCAGGATCCGGGCGTGATTCAGGGCGCTCTCGACCATCGCTTCGGGACAGGGCTCGCCGTACTTCTCCAGCAGGTCCTTCTCCAGCGAGCCCGCGTTGACGCCGATGCGCATGGAGCAGCCGTGATCCTTGGCGGCCTGCACCACTTCGCGCACGCGGTCGGAATTGCCGATGTTGCCGGGATTGATGCGCAGGCAGGCCGCGCCAGCCTGGGCCGCCTCGATGCCGCGTTTGTAGTGAAAATGGATGTCCGCAACCAGAGGCACGCGAACCTCGCGGGCGATGGTCCGGAAGGCGGCGGTGGACGCCTCGTCGGGGCAGGACACGCGCACGATGTCGGCACCCGCCTCCTCCAGTTGCCGGATCTGGGCGATCGTCGCCGCCGCATCCGACGTCGGCGTGTTGGTCATCGATTGGACGGTGATCGGCGCGTCGCCGCCCACAGGCACGTCGCCGACGCGAATCTGGCGGCTCTTGCGGCGCTCGATGTGGCGCCAGGGGCGGATGTGGGTGTGGTCGGCGCTCATCGGCCCGGAAGATAGGCGCAAGGTCGCGTCAAGACCATGACCGGCGGGAAGGGATCAGCGAGTCAGGGCGTCGTAGGGCACGCCCGGTCCATCGGTCGCGGCGGGACGCGGTGCCGTCGGCGTTGCGGCGGTCGGTGCCGGGGTCGCGGCGGGCGGCGTCGCCGCGGCCTCACGTGCGGCGCGGTCACGGGCGGCCGCCTCGGCCGCTTCGGAGGTCTGGCGGGCCCGCGTCTGGGCCTGGCCGTTCAGGACGCCCAGCTGGGTCAGGGGCTGAGGCAGATTGCCCGCGTGCTCGCCAAACATGTAGACGTCGAAGGCGGCCGGATCGGCCACGTCGATCACGGCGGAGACGCCGCGCGGCGCGCGCCACGCCTCGCCCGCCGCCATCTGCCGGGCGAACAGGACGCGCTCGCCGCTGCGCACGACCACATAGGCCGGACGGCGGGCCTGAATGATGACGTCGGAAGACCCGGCGGCCGCGCCATGCACGGCGCCGCGGGGATTGAACGCCCGGGCGACGGGACCCGTTGAGACTTCTTCGGAGCCCTCCACCGGCACGGCACCCGTCAGTTCCTGTTCGAGGCCCGGCGTGACATACAGTACGGGCACCGTCTGGTCGGCCGGTGCCGGACGCGGCGCTTCCAGCGCGGCGGGATTGTCCTGTCCCAGGACACCGCCCAGGCTCCACGTCTCCGGTACGGCGACGATGTCCGAGCGCGAGGGCGCATCCATCAGGTTCAGGCGCTGGAACACGTTCCAGCCCAGCACGGCGACGACGACCATGGCCACCGCGGCGATCACGCGAGGCGAATGGCGACGGACCTCCTCGAAGGCAACCCCCACGGGCGGCTGCAGCGGGACCGAGCCGTCCGGCACGTCGCGCTTGAAACGCTCGACCGCCAGCTGCTCGTCCAGACCGAGGGCGTGGGCATAGGCGCGGACATAGCCGATCGCGAAGACGCGGGTCGGCAGGACCGACCAGTCGTTCTCTTCAAGGGCGGTCAGATAGCGCGTGTGCACCCGCGTGGCGGTCGACAGCTCGGCCAGAGATCGCCCGGAGGCGACCCGTGCGGCGCGCAGCCCGGCACCCAGAGTCGGGGCCGCCGTGATCGGAGGAACGGGATCCTTCCAATCCGGATGCGCCTTGAACTCTTCGGGGACGTTCCCCGTATCCAGCGCCATGACGCCCGACCCCACACTCAACGCCGGCCCAGGGGCCGCGTCGCTACGCACACACGGGTCGCCGAATACGAGGTAACCATGACGGAAATCGCGTCCCCCACGACCGGCGCCCGTCTCGTCCTGTGGATAACCCATGAAGCCCGCCCGTTCAACGACTTCGTTAACGACGTCGTGCCGTCCCGACGCGGGACGATTCAGAGGGCGACGTTCAACTTCCGGGCCAGGGACTCGATTTCGTTGCGGACCGACCCTGCGGAGGAGCCCAACAGGCCGGGCATGGCTCTTCGGGCCGCCGTCAGGTCGGCGGAGAGCACCATCCGCTTGACGGGACCGACGCCACCGGCCGGTGCCGAAAGGCGGTGGAAGCCGAGGGTCAGCAGGGCGAAGGCCTCCAGCGGTCGACCCGCCAGCTCTCCGCATACGGACACGGGAGTGCCGGTGTCGACGCATTTGCGCTGGATCTCGGCCAGGGCCCGCAGCGCCGGGGGCGACAGGGGGTCGTAGCGGTCGCTGACCAAGGGGTTCGTCCGGTCGGCGGCGAACATGTACTGGAGCAGATCGTTGGTCCCGACCGAGATGAAGTCCGTCAACGGCAGAAGCGCGTCGAGGTGCCACAACAGCGATGGGCACTCGACCATCGCCCCGACCCGCAGGACCTGGGGCAGGGTTCGGCCGCGACGTCGGGCCCAGTCGCATTCCGCATCCACCAGTTCGCGAGCGGCGCGGAACTCGTCGACCGTGGCGATCATCGGGAACATGACGCGCAGCTCGCGCCCCGCGCCGGCCGCCAGCAGGGCCCGCAACTGCATCCGCAGCAGCGCCGGCCGATCCAGTCCGAGACGGATGGCGCGACGACCCAGCGCCGGGTTCTCTTCCCGCTCGCCCTGGTCAAGGTAGGGCAGCACCTTGTCGCCACCGACGTCCAGCGTCCTGAAGGTCACCGGCCGGTCGCCGGCGGCGTCCAGAACGAGCCGGTACAGGGCCGTCTGAACGTCCAGGCGGGGCAACTCGTCGGACACCATGAACTGGAATTCGGTGCGGAACAGACCGATGCCCTCGGCACCCGTCTCGTTCAGGTTCTCGAGGTCCACCGCCAGCCCCGCATTGGTCAGCAGAGTCACGCGCGTGCCGTCCAGCGTTACCGCCGGCACGTCGCGCAGGCGGGTGAACTCCGCCCGCCGCTGATCGCGGACCTCCATGCGCGACTGCACCGCCTGCAGCATGTCGGACCGGGGCCGCAGGTGCGCCTCACCGGTTTCGCCGTCGGCGATGACCAGGTCGCCCTCGCTCAGCCGGTCGCGCAATCCCTGCAGCCTGCCGACGCAGGGGATCTGCAGGGCGCGGGCCACGATGGCGGCATGGCTCGCGGCCGACCCTTCCTCGAGCAGCAGGCCCTTCAGCTTGTGCCGGGGATATTCCAGCAGGTCCGCCGGACCCAGGTTGCGGGCCACCAGGATGGCGTCGTCGGGCAGTTCGCGGTGATCCGGCTTGTCGCCCGCCAGAATCCGCAGCAGGCGGTTGGCCAGATCCTCGAAGTCGTGCAGGCGCTCCTTGATGTACGGATCGCGCGCCTGGGCGAAGCGGGCGCGGTGCTCGTTGCGGACGCGGTCCACCGCCGCCTCCGCCGTCAGGCCGTTGCGGATCGCCTCTTCCAGCGACCGGTTCCAGCCCCGGTCGTCAGCGAACATCCGGTAGGTCTCAAGGACCTCGAACGAAGGTCCGGCGAGGTTGCCCAGACCGCCTTCCAGCATGTGGTCGACATCGGCCTTGAGCCGGTTCAACGCCTCGCGCAGGCGGATCTCCTCGACCTGCTGATTGTCCGCCAGCAGGCGTTCGGGCGGCAGGGGGGCCTCGTGCAGGACGACATGGCCGTACGCCAGACCGTCGCCGAACTTCTGGCCCTTGAGCCGCTCCGGCCGGTGCGGCGCCACCTCGATGTCGCGCAGCTCCTCCTGCGCCAGCAGCTCGCCCGACGCCACGGTCTCGGCCAGCACCATGGCGATGGTCTGGATGTCCTCGACCTCGTCCTCGTCGTAGCGGCGCTCGGCCCGGTTCTGGACGACCAGAACGCCGATGGCCCGCCCGCCGCGCAACAGCGGAGCGCCGAGGAAGGCGTGATACGGATCCTCGCCCGTCTCCGGCCGGTAGGAGAAGCTGGGATGGGTCGGGGCGTCCGACAGGCTGATCGGCTGGGCCAGACGCGCCACCTCGCCGACCAGACCTTCGCCCGCGCGGAGCCGGGTGGTGTGGACGGCCTCAGGGTTCAGGCCCTCGGTGGCGAACAGCTCCAGCTCGCCCGAAGCCCGGCGCAGGTAGATCGAGCACACCTCGGCCACCATCGACCGGGCGATAATGCGCACGACGCCGTCCAGCCGTTCTTGGGCCGGGGCCGCGCCGGCCATGGCCTCGCGGATCTGACGCAGGAGGTTTCTCGGCCCCCTCGTCGCCATGGCCGGCCCTTGCGGCATCGCGTCTCCCAGGCGCCGGTGCGGCGCGCGTCAGTCCCTATACCGCGTCCAGTCCGTAGGCCGAATGCAGGGCGCGCACGGCCAGCTCGGCATAGGCGGCGTCGATCAGGACGCTGATCTTGATTTCCGAGGTCGAGATGGCCTGGAACTTGACCCCCTTGTCGGCCAGCGCCCGGAACATGGTCTGGGCCACGCCGGCGTGACTGCGCATGCCGACGCCGACCACGGAGACCTTGGCCACGTCCTCGTCGACGCGGATTTCCTCGAAGCCGAGGTCGCCCTGCGCCTGCCGCATCAGCTCCGCCGCCCGCTGGGCGTCGCGGCGCCCGGTGGTGAAGGTCAGGTTGACCGCTCCCTCGGTGCGCGACTGGCTCTGGACGATCATGTCCACGTTCACCCCGGCCTCGGCCAGACGGGTGAACACCTCCGCCGGGGTCTCGGTGCGGTCGTTGAGGCCGAGCAGGGTGATGCGGGCCTCGTCCCGGCTCATCGTCACGCCGGACACGATGCGTTTTTCCACGATCTCCTCCTCGTCGCAGATCAGGGTGCCGCGCTTCTCGGGCAGGGCGCCGGTTTCGTCGGGTTCGATGAAGCTGGACAGCACGCGCACGGGCACGCGCTTCGCCATGGCCAGCTCGACCGAGCGGGTCTGCAGGACCTTTGCGCCCAGCGATGCCATTTCCAGCATCTCTTCGTAGGAAATCTTCTCGATGCGCCGCGCGCGGCTCTCGATGCGGGGGTCGGTGGTGTAGACGCCGTCGACGTCGGTGTAGATGTCGCACGGGCACCCCAGCGCCGCCGCCACGGCCACGGCCGAGGTGTCGGAGCCGCCGCGGCCCAGCGTCGTGATCCGGCCATCACGGGTCACGCCCTGAAAGCCGGGCACCACCGCCACCTCCCCGCCGTCCAGCGCAGCGCCCAACACTTCGCCCGGCACGTCCTCGATGCGGGCGCGGCCGTGGGCGGCGTCGGTCAGGATCGGAATCTGCCAGCCCATCCAGCTGCGCGCGTTGACGCCCATGTTGCGCAGGGTCAGGGCCAGAAGGCCGCTGGTCACCTGCTCGCCGGAGGCCACGACCACATCGTACTCATCGTCCGAGAGTTCGATGCCCTGCGCGGGTCGCCCCGCCCCGTCGGTCCAGGCCACCAGCTCATTGGTCTTTCCCGCCATGGCAGAGACGACGACGGCGACCTTGTTCCCCTGCGCCACCTCGGCGGCGACGATGCGGGCGGCGCGGCGGATGCGTTCCAGATCGCCCATCGACGTGCCGCCGAACTTCATCACCAGGCGCGTCATCGTGAAACGGGGGGCTCCGGCTTGCGGGAAAGGGGCCGGCGGTCCATGCCTCCGGTCATGATCGGTTCTAGCGATGGGTCCGGGGCGCGCAATCCCCAAAGCGAGGCCATTTCGGGTGCCGCGGGGCCATCCATCGATCCCGCAGACGTCGCGCGCTTCTCGGCACAGGCCGCGGAGTGGTGGGACCCGAAGGGCCCGTTCGCGCCCCTGCACCGGTTCAATCCCGCCCGGCTGGCCTTCCTGCGTGACCAGTTCCAGGCGCAGTTCGGCCGTTCCGGGCGTGACGCGTTCGCCGGGCTCAGCCTCATCGACGTCGGCTGTGGCGGCGGGCTGATCGCCGAGCCGATACGGCGGCTGGGGTTCGAGGTCACGGGCGTCGACGCCTCGTCCGAGAACGTGGGCACTGCCCGCGCCCATGCTGCGCAGATGGGGCTGCAGATCGCCTATCGCGCCGCCACCGCCGAACAGGTGGCGGCCGAGGGCCGGACGTTCGATGTCGTCCTGGCTCTGGAGATCGTCGAGCACGTGGTCGACCCCGAGGCCTTCCTGAAGACCTGCGCCTCCATGGTCGCGCCGGGCGGGATGCTGGTCGTCGCCACCCTGAACCGGACGCTGAAGTCGCTGGCGCTGGGCAAGGTGATGGCCGAGTACGTGCTGCGCTGGGTGCCGGCGGGGACGCACGACTGGCGGCAGTTCCTGAAGCCGGAAGAAGTCGCCGCCATGCTGGACGGGACCGGGCTTCAGGTCACCGGTCCGTTTGGCATCGCCTACGACCCGCTGAACGACCGCTGGAGCCCGGGAGACGACGCGGGCGTCAACTTCTTCATGGTCGGCACGCGCGGCTGATTACGGCGATTTCACGTAGTTTGCGGGCTTGTAACGGGATTCCGAAGCGTCGCCGTGAGAGGGAGACTCATCTCTCTTCCCCGAACCGGAGCCTCCCCGTGCACAAGAAACTGACCGTCCTCGCCCTCGCCGCCGCGGCGCTGGCGACCAGCGCCTGCGTCACCGTGATCGACGCCGGCGACGGGTCCGACTACGCTTGGACCGGCGAGGGTGCCCAGCCCTTCGACGCCGCCCGCGACCAGTGCCGCGACCGCGCCGGCAAGCACGAGGGCACGACCGCCTTCGTCACCTGCATGGCCGAAAAGGGCTGGACCCGAACCAACGACTGACGGCGGGCTCTAGGCCGGACAGCGGGTGTTCAGCGGCATGGCCCTGAACGTCCAGTCCATCGACCGCGGCTGACCGTCAATCGTGCCTTCGATGCGGGCGGTCAGCACGTCGCCCTCGCGGGCGTAGATGATGCGGTTGGGGAAGTCGTTGTCCGCATTGGCGAACACGACCCGGTTGGGCGCACTTTCCGACAGCACGAACGCGGTGGGTGGCGAGCCGTTGGGCTGGGCGAGGTAGGTCACGCCCTGAGGCATCTTGCCGATCTGAGCGATCTCGAACGAGACGCGTCCCGACGCCGACACGGTGACGGCGTGTCCGACCATCAGGCCGGCGCGCGGATCGCTCCAGGTCTCGGACACCTCGCCGCCGTTGGAGCACTCCAGCCAGTAGCCGGCGATCCATGACAGGTCGGGATCGGCGGGCGTGGCGATCAGCGATGTGGAAAGCGCGGCGGCGAGCGTGGCGGCGGTCAGCATGGAAGTCCCCCTCAGGTGAGAGATCGGGTCTACGTCACCGAGCCGAGGCCGGTCTTGTAGCTTTGCGACGCGATGGCGCGGGCCAGCTCGACCTGTTCGCGCGCCCAGACCGTCGCGGTGCAGCCGAGGAAACGGCGGAAATCGCGCGCCATCTGAGGCTGGTCGAAATAGCCGGCCGACAGACCCGCCTCCAGCCAGTCCACCGCCGCGTCCGGGTCGCGCGCATGGTCGAACACGCGGCGGAACCGGAGGATGGACCGCAGCAGGCGCGGCGAGACGCCGACGCGATCCAGAAAACGGCGCTGGAGCGCGCGGCGCGCGGCGGCGTCCAGCGCGTCGGCCTCCTCCCCGGCCTCAAGCCGGGCCACTTCAGCGCGCACCTGCGGATCGATCGACCAGGCACCGTGACGCCGCCGCTCGGCGTCCAGCCAGTCGCCCATGGTCCGGGCCTGACCCTCCGGATCACCGGCGGGCAGGGTCAGGCCGGACAGTCGCTCGACCATGTCCACGCGCCGGTCGGTCGCCAGCGACAGCGGCGCGCCCAGCCAGTCGCGGGCGCCGTCGGGATGGAAGCGGACCGCGCACAGTTCGATCGGTCCGGCCGGGCGCATGGCCAGCGGCCGCGTCATCTGGCCGGCGAAGATGGCCGACGGCTGAAGCCGGAAGGTGCCGTCCTCGTCCTGCTCCTCGTAGGGGGAGCCGAGATCCAGGATCAGTTCGGGACAGCCGTCGGGCGCGATGCGCTGAAGTGTCGGGCTTGGCGCGGGCGCGGCATAGGTCCAGATCGTCCGCACCCAGGGCCGCAGCGCCTCCGGCGGGTCCAGCTCCTGATAGCGCTCCCCCTCGCTCACGATCAGTGGGCTTTCGAAGGATCGGGCGGCAGGGGAGCGACGGGCACGCCGTCGTCCTTGAGCTTCTTCACCTCGGCGGGCGTGGCCTCGCCGTAGATTTCGCGCTTCTCGGAGCGGCCCTCGTGGATGTCGCGGGCTTCTCGCGCGAAGGCGTCGCCGACGTAGTCGAAGTTGGTCTCGACGTGTGATCGCACCTCGCGCGCGGCCTGCATCATCATGGTGCGCAGAGATCCGGGGTCGGGCGCGGCGGACCGCTTCGTACCCGCGACGGCCGGGGCCATGATCTGTTTCGTCACCTGCGTCGAAGCGCAGAACGGGCACTCCACCAGCCCCCGCGCCGACTGGTCGTCCCAGTCGGACGAAGAGCCGAACCAGGCCTCGAATTCATGGCCGTGATCGCAGTGCAGGGCGTAGCGGATCATCTCAGGAGAGGGGCTCGGGCGGGGCGAAGTCGCGGTCGTGGGTCAGCTGCGGCACGGCCTGACGGGCGCGGGCGACCGCCGACAGATCCAGATCGGCGAAAAGCACATCCGGCCGGTCGTGGTCCAGCTTTGCGATCAGCTCGCCCCACGGCCCGATCACCGTGGACCGACCCCATGTCTTGCGACCGTCGGCATGGGTTCCGCCCTGGGCCGGGGCCAGGACGAAGCAACCGGTCTCGATGGCGCGGGCGCGCAGCAGGGTCTCCCAGTGGGCCTCGCCCGTCGGCACGGTGAAGGCGGCGGGAACGGCGATCATGTCCGCCCCGGCGCGGGCCAGGGCCCGGAACAGGTGCGGGAAGCGAACGTCGTAGCAGACGGTCAGGCCCAATCCCCCCCACGGCGTCCTCGCCACCACGGCCCGCTCGCCGGGTCGCACGGCCGCGCTTTCCCGCCACCGCTCCCCGGTCGGCAAGTCGACGTCGTAGACGTGCAGCTTGTCGTAGCGGGCGACGGCCCCACCCCGATCGTCGATCAGCAGGGCGCGGTTGGCGGCGCGCGGATCGTCGGCTTGGCCCGACTTCACGATAGCGGAGCCCATCAGCAGCCAGACGCCCAGTTCGGCCGCGAGGGCCTTGAGGCCCGCCACGGCGACGTCGTCGGCCTCGTCGGCAAGCAGGGCCTCGCGCCGCGCGCGGTCCTGGACCAGAAGGTTGGTCCCCTCGGGCGTCAGGATCAGACGCGCCCCGCCTTCCGCGGCCCGCCGGATCAGGGGCGCGACGTGGGCCAGCCCCTCAGCCGGGTCGGCCGGGGTCGTGGTCTGGACCAGGGCGACGCGCAGGGTTTCGGTCATGCGGCCAGCAGCGCGTCCAGCTCGCCCTTGCGCTCAAGCGCGTGCAGATCGTCAGAACCCCCGACGTGACGGTCGCCGATAAAGATCTGCGGGAAGGTCATGCGGCCGTTCGACCGCTGGATCATCTCCTGCTTCTTCTTCGGGTCGTTGGAGGCGACGATCTCGGTGAAGGCGACGCCTTTCCGCTCCAGCAGGGCCTCGGCCATGGCGCAGTAGGGGCAGCCGGGCTTGGTGTAGATGACGACGTCGGGCATTCGGGTCTCCTGTTTCCGTCCCCGATCAACGCACGGGCGGGACGGATGGCGTCATGTAGGCAAGCTTCGCGCCGTCCGCACCCGGGCAACGACCGCGAGATCGACAGTGCGGGCCCCGGCAGCCAGCAGGGCCTTCGCGCAGGCCTCGGCCGTCGCACCCGTGGTCAGAACGTCGTCGATCAGCAGGATCCGCCGTCCGTGTACAGCGCGCGCACCCGCCGGAGGGACGGCGAAGGCGGATTTCACGTTCAGGCGGCGGCCCCGCGCCGACTTGCCGCCCTGGCTGTCGGTACGGACGGTGCGGACCAGGGCGTCGGGCAGGAACTGGCGGTCCGCCGCCTTCGCCAGCGGCCGCGCGATTTCGGCGGCCTGGTTGAAGCGTCGGGACAGCAACCGCAGGCGGTGCAACGGGACGGGCACGATAGCGTCGCTGTCCGCCAGAAGCGGCGCGGCCGCCCGCTCCAGCCAGCGCGCGAACAGCAGTGCGAACTGCTGCTGGTCGCCGTGTTTCAGTCGCAGGATCACCTGGCGCGAAGCATCGTCGTAGACGCAGGCCGCGCGGGCCCGGGCGAACAGATAGGGCTCGGCCGTGCACGCCGCGCAGCGCGGGTCGGCAAAGGCGCCGCCGTCATGCTCGAAGGCCGCGCCGCAGCCGTCGCAGACGGGGTCTTCCAGAAAGGTCACGCGACTGAAGGCCCCGGCCGACAGCCCGGCCGCGCCCATCGCTTCGGGCGCGTCATGCGCCAGCGGCGGCAGGATCAGGTCGGTCAGGCCTCGAGCGATATGCGTCAGCCGCGGTCGGGCGGCTTCCCAGGCGCGGGTCCAGACCCCATCCTGTGACGACAATGACCCCTCCCCGCCTGTTCGACCCTGTCCGCCGCGCCGCCCGTCTGGAGCGAAGCCGGCCCCTGTTCGCCGGGGCGGACTTCCTGCATCGCCGCGCCGCCCAGGGACTGGTCGAAAGCCTCGAGGCGATCCTGCGCGACTTTCCCGCCGTCGTCGACCTGTCGCCCCATCCGCGCGCGTTCGCCGAGGCCCTGGACGCGTCTGACGCCGGGACGCGGGTGGGCGCGCCACGGGCGGTCGCCGCGCCGATGGAGCCGGGAGATCTGGATCTGGAACCGGCGTCGGTCGATCTGATCGTCTCGGTGCTGGGCCTGCACTGGGTGGAGGACCTGCCCGGCCTGATGACGCAAGCCCGGCGCGCCCTGAAGCCCGACGGCCTGTTCCTGGCGGCCCTGTTCGGCGGATCGACCCTGACGGAGCTGCGTCAGGCGCTGACGACCGCGGAGCTGGAGGTCACCGGCGGGGCCGCCGCACGCGTGTCGCCCTTCGCCGACGGCTTCGACGGGGCGGCCCTGCTGCAGCGGGCGGGGTTGGCCCTGCCGGTCTGCGACGTGGACCGGGTCACGGTCCGCTATGGTGATCCCGTCTCCCTGATGAAGGACCTGCGCGCCATGGGCGAGACGGCCGTTCCGACCGGACCCGTTCGGCCCCTGAGGCGCGACGTGCTGATGCGGGCGGCCGAAATCTATGCCGAGAGGTTCGCCGACGCCGAAGGCAAACTGGCGGCCACGTTCGAGATCGTCACCCTGTCCGGCTGGGCCCCGCACGAGGGCCAGCAGAAACCCCTGCCGCGCGGCTCGGCCAAGGTCCGGCTGGCGGATGCGCTGGGCGTGGTGGAGCACAAGGGGGACTAGCCCCCCATGGCGTTCCGGATGGCGTTCATCGCGCCGTTGAAGATGCCGCTGGACTGATCGCCGAACGCCGTCAGCGCCGTCAGGATCACGAGGAAGATCAAGGAGATGATCAAACCGTACTCCAGCGACGTCGCGCCGGAGCGATCCTTCAGAAGGCGGCGGGTCAATCGCATCGCCCCCTCCCTCGGCGGCTAGAGCAGGTCGCGCAGCCAGGCGACCAGGGGCGCGTCCGCGGGGGGCATCGGCCAGTCGGCCAGGGCGTTCGGCCTGACCCACTTCAACGCCGCATGCTCATGCGCCGTCACCGTGCCCGACCAGCGTCGGCACAGATACAGTGGCATCAACAGGTGAAAGGATTCGTAAGCGTGGCTGGCGAAGACGAAGGGAGCCAGACAGGCCTCAGTTACGTCGATGCCCAGCTCTTCCTTCAACTCGCGGATCAGCGCCGCTTCCGGCCGCTCGCCGGGCTCGACCTTGCCGCCGGGGAACTCCCACAGCCCGGCCATCTGCTTGCCCTTGGGCCGCTGGGCGATCAGCACACGCCCGTCGGCGTCGATCAGCGCCACAGCGACGACGAGGACGGTCTTGAGGTCGCTCACGAACGATAGTCGCCGTTGATCTCGACGTAGCGCTTGGTCAGGTCGCAGGTCCAGACGGTGGCCGAGGCGCGGCCCATGCCGACGTCGACGGTGACGTCGATCTCGGCCTTCTTCATGTAGGCGCTCATCTTCGCCTCGTCGTAGTGGGGTGACGGCGCGCCCTCGACCGCCGCGACGTGCGGGCCGAAGCGGATCGCCAGGCGGTCGCGCGAGACGGGTTCGTCGGTCTTGCCCACGGCCATGACGACCCTGCCCCAGTTGGCATCCTCACCGGCGAGGGCGGTCTTCACCAGCGGACTGTCGGCGATCGACTTGGCCAGTTTCCGGGCCGAGGCCGGCGAAGCGGCACCCTCGACCGTCACGCGCACGAACTTGGTCGCCCCCTCCCCGTCCCGCACCAGCTGGTGGGCGAGATCCAGCATCACCTTGTCCAGCGCGGCGGAGAATTCCTTCAGGCGGCGGTCGCCGACCCGGCCGATGCGGGGCGCGCCCGACGCGCCCGTGGCGAACAGCAGGCAGGTGTCGTTGGTCGAGGTGTCGCCGTCGACCGTGACGGAGTTGAACGTGGTGCGCACGTGCAGCCCCAGCAGGGCCTTCAGCACGGGCGGGGCGATGGCGGCGTCGGTGACGATGAAGGCCAGCATGGTCGCCATGTCCGGCGCGATCATGCCGGAGCCCTTGGCGATGCCGGCGATGCGCACCTTGACCCCGTCGATCCGGGCCTCGGCGTAGGCACCCTTGGGGAAGGTGTCGGTGGTCATGATGCCGAGGCCGGCGCGGGCCCACTGCTCGCCGACCGGAACGTCGGCGTCCAGACGGGCCTCCACCTCCGGCAGGCGGGCGGCGATCTTGCGGTCGTCCAGCACGACGCCGATCACGCCGGTCGAGGCCAGCATGACGTCGCGCTGGCGGCAGCCGAACCGTTTGGCGACCTCGGAGGCCGTGCGTCGGGCGGCGTCGGCCCCTGCCTTGCCCGTGAAGGCGTTGGCGCAGCCGGCATTGACCACCAGGGCCCGGACGTCCCCGCCGCCCTCGGCACCCTCCAGATGCCGGCGGCACCAGTCGACGGGCGCCGAGCCGATCTTGTGCCGGGTGAATACGCCGGCGCAGGTCGTGCCCCGGGCGAACCGGAACACTGTCAGGTCATCGCGCTCGTGCTTGTAGAAGCCGGCCTGCGCCGTCGCGATCTCGACGCCGCCGACGACCCCGATCCGCGGGAACGGCACGGCCAGCGGCGAAACCATCAGGCCGGGCTTGCCCGGTGCCGGAGTCGGCGTCGACCCGGGCCGGGACTTCAGCGCCGAGGCCAGCGGATCCAGCGCCTTGCCGATCGCCTGCTCGATCTTGCGGCCGGTCGAGCGACCGTCGCCCGCCCCGCTCAAGGTCGCGCCTTCGCGGCCGGAGTCTGGCCCGCCGTCGGTGCCGAGGCTGCAGGCGGGGTGGGTGCCGGGGCCGTGCGCGGCGCTGAAGCCGGCTCCGTTCCGGCCCCCTCGCCAGTCGCGCCCAGCAGCACCTCGACCTCGGCCCGGCCGCGCAGGTCCTCCAGCAAGCGTCGCACGCCCTCATAGGTCAGATAGCGCACGATCTGCGGCCGGGCCTGCTCCAGCGTCGGCGGCGTCTCGCGGCGGCGGTCCTCGATCCGCACCACGGCCCAGCCCCCGTCGACCTGGAACGGCCCGATGGTGGACCCCGCCGGACGGTCGCGCAGGGCGTCGGCATAGGCCTTGGGCATGACGTCCAGAGTCGAATAGCCCAGATCGCCGCCGGAGTAGCGCGTCGCCTCGTCGATCGAACGCTCGGCCGCCACCGCCTCGAAGGCTGCGCCGGCCGACAGGATGCCGACCACCTGGGCCGCCTCGGCCTGGGTGCGCGACACGATCTGGCGCACGCGGATCTCTTCCGACGTGCGCGCCAGCCGCAGCTGCTCGTCGTACAGGGTCTGGACCGCCTGATCGGTGATGGTGCCGTTCACCACCGTCTCGACCAGCACGTCGCCCAGGATCCGGTCGCGTGTCGTCGCCAGACGACGCTGCACCGACGGACTGTTGTCCAGACCCCGCCGTTCGGCCTCGCGGGCCAGAAGCTTCTGGTCGATGACCTCGTCCAGCACCCGGCGGAACAGGCCCGACGTCACGTCCAGCGGCTCGCCGTCCCCGATCAGGCCCTGCGCCACGGCCTCACGCTTGACGTCCGAGGCCCAGATCGTCTCGCCGGCCACGCGCGCGACCGCCCGGTCGCCGGGTTCCGGAGGCCGGTCGTTGCCGCCACCGCCGCCGCACGCCGCCAGCGTCAGCAGGGCGAACGCCGCCAGAAGCGCGAACAGGGAGGACGGGCGCTGTGTCATGTGCGGCTCGGCTCCGGGCGAAAGGGCCGCTGCGACGGGCCCGAAGCGGCCGCGGCAAAGCCCCTCGCGTTGACAGGGGTAAGGCCGGTGCTTAAGTCCCGCCTGCGTTCAAGTCGAGGGATTTTCGACGGTCCGCGCGCCCAGCCGCGCCGCTGTTTCAGCCGGGTCCGGGCACGCGACGCCGAAGGCCCCGCGACCGGCGCGACCGCCCCGACCGGGGCCCGCCCTTCGGCCAGAGTGCCCCGTCCCAGAGCCTTCGCCCGCTCGACCGCATACCGGATCCCACATGCTCGGCTTCGCCAAGAAACTGTTCGGCAGCTCCAACGACCGCAGGGTCCGCGACTTCATGGGTCAGGTGACCCGGATCAATGAGCTGGAAGACCGCTTCGCCAAGGTTTCCGACGACGAACTGCGGATGATGACCGACGTCTTCCGCGACCGTCTGGCCAAGGGCGAGAAGCTGGACTCGATCCTGAACGAGGCCTTTGCCGTGGCGCGCGAGGCGTCCAAGCGTGTGCTGGGCCAGCGCCAGTACGACGTTCAGCTGGCCGGCGGCATGATCCTGCACGAGGGCGGCATCGCCGAGATGCGGACCGGCGAGGGCAAGACCCTGGTCGCCGTGGCCCCGGTCTATCTGAACGCGCTCGAGGGCAAGGGCGTCCACGTCATCACCGTCAACGACTACCTCGCCCGCCGCGACGCCGAATGGATGGGCCGCGTCTACCGCTTCCTCGGCATGGAAGTCGGCGTCATCGTCAACGGCCTGAGCCAGGGACAGCGTCAGGCCGCCTACGCCGCGGACGTGACCTACGGCACCAACAACGAGTTCGGCTTCGATTATCTGCGCGACAATCTGGTCTACGACCGCAACGAGATGGTTCAGCGGCCGCACAATTTCGCGATCGTCGACGAGGTCGACTCCATCCTGATCGACGAGGCGCGCACGCCCCTGATCATCTCGGGCCCCACCGAGGACCGGTCGGACCTCTATGTGACGGTCGACGCGATCATCAAGGAACTGATCCTCGACAAGACGACCTTCGACCTCGACGAGAAGCAGCGTCAGGCCCTGCTGACCGAGGAAGGCTCCGAAAAGATCGAGCAGATCATGGAAGAGCGCGGCCTGTTCGCGCTGGACACCACGGGTCTGTACGACGCCGCCAACATCACCCTGGTGCACCACATCAACCAGGCCCTGCGCGCCAACACCCTGTACCAGCGCGACAAGGACTACATCATCCGCTCCGGCGAGATCATGCTGATCGACGAGTTCACCGGACGCATGATGGTGGGCCGCCGGCTGTCCGAAGGCCTGCACCAGGCCATCGAGGCCAAGGAGGGCGTCAAGATCCAGCCCGAGAACCAGACCCTGGCCTCGGTCACGATCCAGAACTACTTCCGCCTCTACGAGAAGCTGTCGGGAATGACCGGCACGGCCGCGACCGAGGCTCAGGAGTTCCTCGACATTTACAAGATGGACGTTCTGGAGGTGCCGACGCACCGTCCGGTCAAGCGGATCGACCACGACGACGAGGTCTATCGTTCGGCCCGCGAGAAGAACGGCGCCATCGCCAAACAGATCGCCGAATGCTTCGTCCGCGGCCAGCCGGTGCTGGTCGGCACCGTCTCGATCGAGAAGTCCGAGACCCTGTCCGAACTGCTCCAGACCTATGAGTACGCCGTCGAGCTGAAGACCCTGAAGGCGAAGCACGCCCAGCTGGAGATCGACGTCCGTTCCGACGATCCGAAGAAGCGCGCCGCCGCCCGCAAGGCCTATCAGGCGCTCAAGGACGAGGATTTCGATGTCGAGGTCCGCAAGGGCAAGGGCATCCCGCACAACGTGCTGAACGCCCGCCAGCACGAGCAGGAGGCCTTCATCGTCGCCGATGCCGGCCTGCCCGGCGCGGTCACCATCGCCACCAACATGGCCGGCCGCGGCACCGACATCCAGCTGGGCGGCAACCTGGAAATGCGCATGCAGCGCTGGCGTCAGGACCAGCGCAATCTGGGCGTCGAGGTCACGCCGGAGAGCGAGGCCGCGCGCGAGCTGGAGATCAAGGCCGAGATCGCGGTCCAGCGCGACCGGGCCCTGGCCGCCGGCGGCCTGTTCGTGCTCGGCACCGAGCGCCACGAAAGCCGCCGTATCGACAACCAGCTGCGCGGCCGGACCGGCCGTCAGGGCGACCCGGGCACGTCGAAATTCTTCCTGTCCACCGAAGACGACCTGATGCGGATCTTCGCCGGCGAACGGCTGGACGCCATCATGAAGACCTTCGGCGTGGAGGAGGGCGAGGCCATCAGCCACTCCATGCTGAACAAGGCCGTCGAGACGTCCCAGAAGCGCGTCGAGCAGCGCAACTACGACATCCGCAAGAACCTGCTGAAGTACGACGACGTCGTGAACGACCAGCGCAAGGCAGTGTTCGAACAGCGTCAGGAATTCCTCGATGCGGACGATCATTCCGAGCTGGTGACCGAGTTCCGCCACGACGTGGTCTCGGACCTGGTCGAACGCCACATGCCGCCCAAGGCCTATGCCGAGCAGTGGGACATCGACGGGCTCAAGGAGAAGGTCCTGTCGACGCTGGGTCTCGACCTGCCGCTGCACGACTGGGCGGCCGAGGAAGGCGTGTCCAACGAGGAGATCGAGGAGCGCCTGATGCAGGCGTCCGACGCCCGGGCCGCCGAGCGTTTGGAAATGGTCGGTCCGGACCGCATGCGGGGGCTGGAGAAGCAGTTCCTGATGCAGATGATCGACCTGCAGTGGCGCGAACACCTGGTGCATCTGGACCACCTGCGCGGCGTCATCGGCCTGCGCGGCTACGGCCAGCGCGATCCGCTGAACGAGTACAAGACCGAGGCCTTCAACCTGTTCGAGGGCCTGCTGACCGAGCTGCGCCACAACGTCACCCGCTGGCTGATGACGGTGGAGTTCCGCTTCCAGCCGCCGCCGCAGATGGAGATGCCGGAGTTCCAGGAGATCCACCTGAACCCGGAGACCGGCGAGAACGAGATGGCCAATCCGGCCACCCAGTTGCCGGAAGGTGCCCTGCAGGGCGACGACCGCGCCCGCCTGCCCGTCGACGCCCTGCCGCCCGGCTGGGAACGCACCGGCCGCAACGCCGACTGCCCCTGCGGCTCGGGCCGCAAGTTCAAACACTGCCACGGGGCGCTGGTCTGATCCGATGACGGGGGCGCGGAAGGATCTCTTCACCCGCGCCCTAGGCGCGGCCCCCGGCCGTCTGCATTTCGCCGCCCACAGCCACCACCTGTGGCCCGACGCGGGCTTCGGGGGACAGGTGGACGCCTGGGACGACGCGGCCCTGCACGCCGACCGCAAATGGGACCACGTCTTCGGCGCGGTGATCCCGGAGGCTCAGGGCCATGTGGCGCGGGAGCTGGGACTACCCGACCCGGACACGATCACCTTCTCGTCCAACACCCACGACTTCCTGCTGCGCCTCTTCTCCGGCATCGAGCAGAGGCCCGTCCGGATCCTGTCGACCGACGCCGAGTTCCACTCCTTCCGGCGTCAGGCGCAGCGCTGGGAGGAAGCGGGTCTGGCCGTCGTCCAGCGCGTTCCGCTTCAGCCTTTCGACACGTTCCAGGCCCGCTTCCTCGAGGCCGCCCGCGCGGGAGGTCACGACTGGATCGTCATCAGCCACGTCTTCTTCCGCACGGGGCAAGCGTTCGGGGCACTGGGCGACCTGGCGGCGCTGGCCCGGCCGGAGGGCCCCTGGGTGCTGGTCGACGGCTATCACGGCTTCATGGCGCGACCGACCGACCTGTCAGCGATCGCGGACCGGGTCTTCTACACCGCCGGCGTCTACAAGTACGCCATGTCGGGCGAGGGTGGCTGCTTCCTGCACGCGCCGGATGGCTTCTGCCCGCGCCCCGTGGTCACCGGCTGGTTTGCGGAGTTCGGCGATCTGGAAGGTCCTCCGGGCGGCGTCGGCTACCGCACCGACGGCGGTCGCTTCTGGGGCGCGACCTTCGACGTCTCGGCCCTCTACCGGTTCAACGCCGCGCGCCGGATGCTCGATGCCGAAGGGCTGACCACCGCGACGATCTCCGAGCATGCGACCGCGCTCGCCGCCGCCTTCCAGACCGCCGTCCGCGAAGGGCGGGCTGGCCCGCTGAAGGAGGCGGAGCTTCTGAATCCCGTCGTGTCCGACGAACCCGCCCGCGCCCGCTTCCTTGCCCTGCGCCACCCGGAGGCCCGGTCCTGGCAGGCGGCGCTGCTGGCGGCGAACGTCGTCACCGACGTCCGCGACGACGTGATCCGCTTCGGTTTCGGCCTGTATCAGGACGTCGACGATCTGGACGGACTGATCCGGGCCTGCCGAGCGCTTTGACCCCTCAATAGAAGGTCGTGTCGTCCTGCTTCGTCGGCTCCGGCGCCTTGCGCGGCTGGGCCGGGGCGCGGGGCGCGGGGCGAGGTGCGGCCTGTCCCGGGGCTGCCGGCGTCGTCGGCGCGGTGCCTGGCTGTCCCGCCGGAGCATCGGCGGGCGGAATGGTCGGCAAGGTCGGATAGGGCAGCGGGGTCTGGCCCTGACCGCCGGGCGGGACACCGTCAACCGGCGCGGGCGGCAAGCCCGGCCCGGCCGGCGCGTCGGGATCGACCCGGTCGGGTGCCCCGAGGTCGTCGCGGATGAAGGCCCAGGAGCGCGGATCGGTGCAGGCGCAGGCCTTCAGGAAGCCGTCGCGATCGCGCCAGATGACCAGTGGCCAGCGCGTCTGCAGGCCCGACGCCCCCAGCAGGTCTGACAGGTCGCCCGAGAAGCTGCGGCCGGCCTCGACCACCGCCATGCGCGCCAGATTGCCGTCGGCCTGCGGCAGGCCCGCGGCGGTCCAGGAGGCGGTCGGCGTGGCGGTCCAGCGTTGATACAGCGACCAGTCGCGCGTCAGCCACAACTCGGCCACGGTCGAGCGCTCCGCCGCCGTCGATTGCTCCATCCCCTCGCGGTCCGGGCGGGCGAAGACGACGACCCGCACCTCGACGCCCGCGGCGCGCAGTTTGGGCCCCTCCTCCCGCTCGTAGCGCTGCATGGCGGCCGAGTCGCGATAGCCGACGATCCAGAGTTGCTGGCCACCGCCACCGCCGGAGACCCAGCCCGAGCCGTCCAGCAGGGTCTGGATCGCCCCTTGGTGCCGCGTGATCGTGACGGGCTGGAACCGGGCGTGGAACTGCCAGTAAGCCCAGTAGCCACCGCCCGCGATCAGCAGGCCCACCAGGGCCGCAAGGGCCGACCAGACGAAGAAGCGACGCATGCGAGGGTCCGGATCCGTTTCAGTCGAAGGCGACGCTTACCATCGAACGACGGTCGGAAACATGACGCGGGCGCATCACCTCGGCAGGCGCTTCAGAAGTTCGACCTCAAGGCCATTCAGCTCAAGCAGCCTGCTCTCGAAGACGAGGATCGACTGATTGAACGTCTCCGGGCTCATCTGCCCGCCTCCGCTCATGGACGCGATCATGGTGCGCAGGTCGCGGCTGGCCTGCGAGAGCGCGTCGAGCATCTGGGTGCGGATGGCGACATAGTCGGCCAGAATCGGCTGCAGCATCGGATCCGTCAGTCGCCCCTCGATCGCGAGCGCTGCGCGGGCACCGGCGATCTCCCGATCGGCGCAGTCGGCGGCTTCCGAAGCCAGTTTCAGTCCCGGGGCGGCGGGGGTGAAGCCATACTCGACCTCGCTGATCGCCGCGACGCCCTCGTAGTAGCAGGACAGGGCGAGGAGCTGACGCCGCGTCGCGCCCGCGGCCGGGGCCAGTTCGGCGCGGATGCGCAGACTGCGCGCCTGCGCCTCGATCATGCTGACGCTCGCCTTGCCGAGCGTCGTCACGATCTGCGACGCCTTCGACGCATCGCCCGCCACCACAGCTTCGATCAGGGCGTCCAGCTCGGCGAACAGACCCTCGATCTGGCGCGCCCCCATGACCGCCTCGGCCGTCATCTGGTCGATCCCTCGAAGGTAGGGCGTGTCGCCGTGAACGGTCAGGCTCGGCAGGGCCTCCAGCGCCGCCGCCTCGGCCCGCAACGCGGCGCGGGCGCGCGCCATGTCCGGGCGCAGGTCGGCGAAGGCCCCGATGACGTCCTCATCCGCCACGCCGCCGGTGAACACCGGGCGCTCGATGATCTCCAGCAGGACGCCCGTGATCCGCTCATTCGCGGCCTGGACCTCGGCGATGCGGGCGTGCGCCGCCTGTGTGCCGGGGGCTCCCGGAACCTGCGCGATCGCCGGAGTCCCCGCCAGGGCCAGCGCCAGCCAGAGACAAGCAAAAGCAAGCCGCATCATACGTCCATCTCCCCCCAGTGACGCCGCCTCCTCAGGGCGACCTCGACCTCACCGCATCGTCGGGATGACGAAGGCGCTGTCGGCGTGTTCCAGCTCGCTGTCGGGCCAGCGGGCGGTAACGGTCTTGGTCTTGGTCCAGAAGCGGACGCCTTCCATGCCGTGCTGGTTGGTGTCGCCGAAGGCCGAGCGTTTCCAGCCGCCGAAGGTGTGATAGGCGACCGGTACCGGGATCGGGACGTTGATCCCGACCATGCCGACATTGACCCGGGCGGCGAAGTCGCGCGCCGCGCGGCCGTTCTGGGTGAAGATGGCGACACCATTGCCGTACTGGTGCTTGCTGGGCAGGCTCAACGCCTCCTCGAAGCTGTCGGCGCGGACGATCTGCAGCACCGGGCCGAAGATCTCCTCCTGGTAGCTGCTCATGTCCGGGGTCACGCGGTCGAACAGCGACGGGCCGATGAAATAGCCCTTCTCGTGACCCTGAAGGGCGAAGTCGCGGCCGTCGACGACCAGTTCGGCGCCTTCCTGCACGCCCTTTTCGATCCAGCCGGCCACGCGCTCGCGATGCTGGGCGGTGACCACGGGGCCGTAGTGGGCGTCGGCGTCGGTCGAGACGCCGACCTTCAGCGTGCGCATCTCGGCAACCATGCGCTCGCGCAGTTCGTCGGCCGTCTTCTGGCCGACCGGGACCACGACCGGCAGGGCCATGCAGCGCTCGCCGGCAGAGCCGAAGGCGGCCCCGGCCAGGTCCTTGACCACCTGGTCCATGTCGGCGTCGGGCAGGACGATGCCGTGGTTCTTGGCCCCGCCCATGGCCTGGACACGCTTATGGTTGGCGGCGCCGGTCTGATAGACGTAGTGGGCGATGTCCGACGAGCCGACGAAGCTGACGGCGTGCACCAGCGGGTGGGTCAGGATCGAATCCACCGCCACCTTGTCGCCGTGGACGACGTTCAGCACCCCGGCGGGCGCGCCGGCCTCCATCATCAGTTCGGCCAGACGCACCGGCACCGACGGATCGCGCTCCGACGGCTTCAGGATGAAGGTGTTGCCGACCGCGATGGCGACGCCGAACATCCACATCGGGATCATGGCCGGGAAGTTGAACGGGGTAATGCCCGAGACGACGCCCAGCGGCTGGCGCATCGAATAGACGTCGATGCCGGGGCCTGCGCCCCACGTGTATTCGCCCTTCAGCGCATGCGGGATGCCGCAGGCGAACTCGATGACCTCGAGGCCGCGCTGGATGTCGCCCTTGCTGTCGGCGATGACCTTGCCGTGCTCGGAGCTGAGCATCCCGGCCAGCTCGTTCATGTTGGCCTCGACCAGGCGTTTGAACTCGAACAGGACGCGGGCGCGGCGCTGGGGATTGGTCGAGGACCAGCCCTCGAAGGCGTTCTGGGCGGCCTGGACGGCGCGGTCGACTTCGGACGCGGTCGCCAGCTGGACGCGGGCCTGAACCTCGCCGGTGTTGGGATTCATCACGTCGCCGAAGCGGCCCGAGGCCCCCGTGAAGGCGGCGCCGTCGATGAAGTGCGTGATGTCGCGCATGGGCAGGCGTTTCCTGTTCTTGGGATCGCGCGGGGTTTAGCGGCTGGCGCCTGCCCGCGCCAGCCCGCGACCGTCCCTGAAGCCGCTCAGTGCGCGTGCGCGCGCCGGCCGCCCAGCCCGGGGATCAGGCTCTTGATCAGGAAGAAGACGGCGATCACCACCGAAAAGCCGAGGAACAGGGCCAGCGCCGTCATCCAGAACCCCAGGGTCATCACCGGCGGAAGCGCGAAGGCACCGCCGTCCAGCACGGGACGGAGGACCTGGACGATCAGGTGAACCACGGTGGCACCTGCCGCTGTCGCCCACAGGGCGCGCCATGCCGGCATCATCAGCGCGGCGACCAGGGCGATGATCAGGCCGACGACCTGGTTCACACCGTCGAAGCCCGATTGGGCCAGGGCCCACAGGCCCATCAGAAAACCGCCGATCGCGTCGATCAGGGACTCCATGTCCTCGCTCCGTTCCAGACCGGCCAAGCTTGGCCGCCGGTTGGGTTAACGCGGTTCGCCCGGCAAAGGTTCAGCGTCCCGTCGAGCCGAAGCCGCCGGCCCCGCGCGCCGTCTCGTCCAGAACCTCGACCTCGACCGGCGCGGCCTGCACGAAGGGTGCGACGACCATCTGGGCGATGCGCTCGCCACGCGCGATCACGAACGGCTCCCGGCCATGGTTGATCAGGATGACGCCGACCTCGCCGCGATAGTCGGCGTCGATCGTTCCCGGACTGTTCAGACAGGTGATCCCGTGCTTCAGCGCCAGCCCGGAGCGCGGCCTGACCTGTGCCTCATATCCGGGCTCCAGCGCGATCTGCAGGCCGGTAGGGATCAGGGCCCGGTCGCCGGGAGCCAGAGTCACCGGCGCGTCGACGGCCACTGCGGCCCTCAGGTCCATGCCGGCCGCTTGGGCCGTCTCATAGGCGGGCGGGGCGAGGCCCTCGGAATGGGGCAGGCGTCGGATGCGCAGGGTCGTCATTCGGCTTCCGTGAAATGGTCGGCGATGCGGGCGGCGAGGGTGCGGGCGATTTCGGCCTTGGAGCGGCGATCCAGGCTTTCCATCGATCCGTCGGCGCGGATGAGGGTGACGGCGTTGGCCTCGGCCCCGAAGACGTCGGCCGAGACGTCGTTGGCCACAATCCAGTCACAGCCCTTGCGCGACAGTTTGGCCTTGGCGAGCGCGATCAGGTCACCAGTCTCGGCCGCGAAGCCCACCACCAGTCGGGGACGGCGCGGCCCCTTGCGCGACACCTCGGCGAGAATGTCCGGGTTTTCGATCAGGCTCAGCTTGGGCGCGCCGCCGGGGGCCTTCTTGATCTTGCCCGTGGCGACGCCGTCGACGCGCCAGTCGGCCACGGCGGCCGACATCACCGCCACGTCCGCGGGCAGGGCCTCAAGCACCGCGGCCCGCATCTGTTCGGCGGTCTCGACCCACACGCGCGCCACGCCCGCAGGTGCCTCGAGCGCCACAGGGCCGGAGACCAGCGTCACCTCCGCGCCCAGATCGGCAAGCGCCCGGGCGACGGCATAGCCCTGCTTGCCCGAGGACCGGTTGGTCAGACCTCGCACGGGGTCGATCGGCTCGAAGGTAGGGCCCGCGGTGACGACGGCGCGGCGTCCGGCCAGAGGGCGGCCGTCCGGACCGTCCAGCAGGGCGAGCGCCGCGTCGAGGATCGCCTGCGGCTCCGCCATGCGCCCGGGCCCGAACTCGCCGCAGGCCATCTCACCCTCGTCCGGCCCCACGACCAACACGCGATGCAGGCCGTCGAAACCCGTCAGACGCGCGACATTGGCCTGCACCGCCGGGTGGGTCCACATCCGCACGTTCATGGCCGGGGCCATCAGCACCCGCTTGTCGGTCGCCATCAGGGTGGTCGAGGCCAGATCGTCAGCCAGTCCGTTCGCCGCCTTGGCGATCAGTCCGGCCGTCGCGGGCGCCACGACGACGAGATCGGCCCAGCGGGACAGTTCGATGTGGCCCATGGCCGTCTCGTCGTCCGGATGGAAAAGACCCTGACGCACCGGCCGGCCGGTCAAGGCCGCCAGCGAAAGCGGCGTGACGAACTCTTCGCCGGCCCGGGTCAGCATTGCTTGCGTCTCCACGCCCGCCTTCGCCAGAAGGCGGATCAGTTCCAGCGACTTGTAGGCCGCGATTCCGCCGCCAACGATCAGCAGCACGCGGCGGGGGCGGGCGGAAGGGGTGGTCATCCAGCTTCCATAGCGGTCGTGACGACCTCGTGAAATGGAACATTGCAAGAACGCTCGTCCTGTGCCACGAGTCCGACCGCGGGTATTTCAACGGAGGGTTGGATGAAGGTTCTTCTTTTGACGGCCTGCGCCGCGCTGGCGCTGACGGCTTGCGATGACGGTGCTTCGGCCGTGGAGACGCGCGATCGCGCGGAAGCTGCGTCTGACGGCAAGGGTGCGGCCGGAGGCGCGACCTCCGCAACGGCGGAAACGGAGACGGTGGCCAAGGTCGAGGCCGCGCCGATCACGGCCAACCGGCGCGAGACCGTCGACGCCAAGATCCAGCGGCTCTACGAGCAGAACGGCGCGGACTTCGGCGCCCGGTCAGCCGAGGACTATCTGGCGAAGGTGACCGCCTTCACGCGCAACCCGCCGTCAGACGTCGAGCGGGTGACCCGGCCGCAGAACGGCGACGTGCTGCTCTATCAGGCGTCCACCAACACCTTCGCCGTCGTTGATCGGCAGGGCGTTCCGCGCACCATGTTCAAGCCGCGCGAGGGCGCCGCGTACTGGGCAGAGCAGAAGGCCGGCGCTCCGGACTTCGGTCGGCGGCGCGCGGACTGAGCCGGCCTCAGTCTTCCCGGGCGGCGTGCAGGGCGCGGATCAGGTCGAGGGCCAGCTTCTGCTTTTGCGGCGGCAGCTGGGGGACCAGACGCGCGATCTCGACCGACTGGCGGGTGGCGGGGAAGTCGTGCTCGAAGCCGGCTTCCTCCTCCGCCATGCCGGGAGCGGCGCCCAGACCCTGAAAGAAATAGCCGATGTCGGTCTGGAAGAAGCGCGCGATCTCGAACAGCTTCGACGCCGAGATGCGGTTCGATCCCTTCTCGTACTTCTGGATCTGTTGGAAGGTCACGCCCACGGCGCGGCCCAGGTCGCTCTGGTTGAACCCCAGGGCGATCCGCTTCTCACACACCCTGCGACCGACGTGACGGTCCACGGGATGGGGACCGTCTTCCACCGATTTGCCTCGCGCCATTGCGCCCTCCGCCGCTGCCTTAGCGGTCAAAAATCTGAATGCGCCCCGCGGGGGCCCCTGTCACGGGGAAAAATAGCGGTTCTGTTCGCTTGCCGACAGTCAATCCCGCGCGCCGGACGTCCCCGGGCCCCGCCGTCCGAACGCCAGTCCGAGGATCAGGCAGCCTAGCACGCCCGCCAGCCAGGGCAGATCGCCGACCATGGCATAGGGTGTGGCCGTCAACGCCTGCGGCAGGGCCGCGTCGATGACGCCACTTTCGCCGGGATCCAGTCGCTTGTCGCCGACCACCCGGCCCCACGGGTCGATGATCGCCGAGGTGCCGGTCGGCGTGGCGCGGACCACGGGCAGGCCCGTCTCAATGGCGCGGTACGAGGCCAGATTGAGGTGCTGCAGCGGCCCGGACGTGCGCCCGAACCAGGCGTCGTTCGAGACGTTGGCGATCCACGCCGCCCCGCCCCGACGCCCGACGAACCCCGGGAACAGGCTTTCGTAGCAGATCAGCGGCTGGACGTTCGGAATGCCTTCAAGTCTCAGGGTGCGGGGGCGCGGACCGTGGGTGAAGTCCGCGGGGACGTGCACCAGACTGCGGACACCGAGCCGGCTCATCAGGCCGCCGGCCGGAAGGAATTCGCCGAACGGCACCAGCCGATGCTTGTCGTAGACGTCCTCGATGCGCATGCCGCCCTGCCCGGGCAGTCGTTTCAGGGCCATCAGACTGTTGAAGTAACGCCCGCCCGTCGGGGCGGCCGGATCCGGCTCTCCCCGGCTGAGGCCCGCAAGCAGGACCTGACCGGGCTGCAGCGACTGGGCGATGGCCTGCGCCTCCCAGGCTCCGTCGGCGAAGACCCGGTTGGCGATGTTCGGCAGCGCCCCTTCCGGCCAGACCACGACGTCGGGCACGCGCGCGCCGGGGCGTGACGTCAGGGCGACATAGCGCTGGACGATGTCGCGATAGGCCTCTGGCGACCACTTCGACTCCTGGTCCACGTCCGCCTGAACCACACGGACGATGGTCCCGGACGACCGGACCTCGGCACCCGTCAGGCGGATCGCGCCGCCGACGAAAAGGGCCGCCAGCGTCAGCGCTCCGGCCACCGCCGCGCCGATCCGGCCCTTGCGCGGGCCGGACCCGATCAACGGCGCGAAGGCACAGACCGCCAGCACCGTCACCAGTCCGAGGCCATAGACCCCGACGATGGCGGCCAGCTGGGACGGGGCCGAGCCCGCTTCCCAGGTCGCGCCGGCCGGATTCCACGGGAAGCCCGTCAGCACGTGGCCGCGGAGCCACTCCATGGCGCAGAAGAAGGCCGCAAACGACAGGACGCCGCGCACCCCCGTGGCACCGAAACGGCGATGCAGGGCCGTGGCCGCGCCCCAGAACAGACCGAGGCCCGCGGGCAGGAGACTGGCGGCGAACGGCGCCATCCACGCCTGCGCCGGGTTGACGAGGAAGGCCTCGGCCACCCACCAGCAGCCGACGGCGAAATAGGCGAACCCGGCCAGCCACCCCATCCAGAATCCGCCGCGAACGGTGCCGGACCGCTCCGCGAGGATCATGAGCAGAGGATAGCCGATCAGGCCGGGAAGCAGGCCGAACGGCGGATGGGCGAAGGCCGTCAGGGCACCCGCAAGCAGGGCTAGGCCGATGCGCGCGGCCCAGCCCCAGCGACGGGGAGCGCGCGGCGCGGTCTCGGCGGCGGAATCGGTCACGTCGGGTTCACCTCGGCACGATAGGGATCGGGAATCCCCAGTCCTGCAAGGATCGTGCGCTCCTCGGCTTCCATGGCTTCAGCCTCGTCGTCGTCCATGTGATCGCGGCCCAGTAGATGCAGGACGCCGTGGACCGTCAGGTGGGTCAGGTGATCGCCCAGCGGCTTGCCTTGGGTCTCCGCCTCGGCGCGGCAGGTCTCCCATGCCAGCGACAGGTCGCCGAGATGCGGTCGGGCGCTTTCCGGCGCGGGGAAGCTGAGCACGTTGGTCGAGCCCTCGCGGCCGCGAAAGCGGGCGTTCAGCTCCGCCTGGGCCGCGTCGTCGGTGAGCAGCACCGTGACCGCCGCCGCCTCGGCGCCCAGGGCGGCACGCACGGCGCGGGCGACTACCGTCTCGACGTCCTTGACGGCGTTCCAGTCCGGGGCTTCGACCTCGACGTCGACCAGACCGTCGGTCACTGGGCGTCCTCTCCCCGCCCGCGCGCGGCGTCGGCGTCGTAGGCCCGCACGATGCGCTCCACCATGGCGTGGCGCACCACGTCCTGGGCCTGGAACCGCTGCACGCCGATGCCCTGAACGCCCTCGAGGATGCGCAGGGCATGCGCCAGACCGGAATCGCGCGTGTTGACCAGATCGATCTGGCTGGGGTCGCCGGTCACCACCATGCGGGCACCTTCGCCCAGTCGGGTCAGGACCATCTTCATCTGCAGCCGGGTCAGATTCTGGGCTTCGTCGGCGATGACGAAGGCGTGGCTGAGCGTCCGGCCGCGCATGAAGGCGATCGGCGCGGCCTCGATCTCGCCCTTGTCGCGGCGGCGGCGCACATCGTCGGCACCGAGGATGTCGTTCAGCGCCTCCCAGATGGGGGCGAGGTAGGGGTCGACCTTTTCGTTCAGGTCGCCGGGCAGGAAGCCCAGCTTCTCGCCCGCCTCGACCGCCGGCCGTGTGACGACCAGCCGGTCCACCTCGCCGCGCCGCAGCAGGCTGGCGCCGTAGGCGGCGGCCAGAAACGTCTTGCCTGTGCCGGCCGGACCGACGCCGAACGTGACCTCGCAGCGGCCCAGCATGGACATGTACTCGGCCTGGGCCGCGGTCTTGGGCGCGATGGCCCCGCGTCGTCCCACGGGCAGGGCGACACCGCCGGCGACAGGCCGATCACTCTTGCGTCCGCTCTCCGGCCGCGGCGCGGACACGGCCGCCCCCAGCGCTGTGCGCACGTCGGCCTCGGTGATCTCGGCCCCCGTGTCGGCGCGGTCGGCCAGGGTCTGGATGACCCGCTTCGCCTGGGCCCGGTCGCGGGGCGACCCGTTGACCGTCACGCCACCTCCGGGCGCCTCGACCAGCACCTTGAAGGCCGTCTCGATCAACGCGAGGTGCCGGCTACCCGGTCCGACCACGGCCCGCAGGGCGTCGTCGCCCAGGGCGAGAAATTCTGTTTCGCGTGCCAAGTCAGGCGGCTCCCGTCGAGCGGACCGGCTCGGCCCCGGGGGACGAAACGTGGCCACGGCCGACCAGTTCGCCGGACAGGCTGTTCTGTTGTCCGCGCAGGATCCGAACCGATTCGATGCGGCCGATCAGATGCACCGCATCCTCTACGTGGACCGACTGCAGATAGGGCGACCGGCCGATCGCCTGATCGCCATGGCGGCCCTTGCGCTCGAACAGAACCGGCAGGACCTGACCCGTCTGAGACTGGTTGAAGGCAACCTGTTGCTCCGTCAGGAGGGCCTGCAGGGCATGAAGCCGGGCTCGCGAGACCTCGTCCGGGACCCGGGCCGCCATGGTCGCCGCGGGCGTGCCGGGGCGAGGCGAATACATGAAGGAGAAGGCCCCGGCGTAGGTCACGCGCCGGACCAGATCCATCGTGTCCTCGAAATCCCGGTCCGTCTCGCCGGGAAAGCCGACGATGAAGTCGCCGGACAGGGCGATGTCCGGACGCGCCTCGCGAATGCGGGCGATCAGGTCGATGTAGGTCTGCCGACCGTGCTTGCGGTTCATCAACCGGAGGATCCGGTCCGAGCCCGACTGCACGGGCAGGTGCAGCCACGGCATGAGCTGGGGCAGGTCCCGGTGCACGGCGATCAGGTCGTCGCTGAAGTCGTTCGGATGGCTGGTGGTGTACCGGATCCGGTCGAGGCCCGGGATTTCGGCGAGCGCGTGGGCCAGACGGGCCAGGGACGACGGGGTGCCGTCGGGGCCCTCGCCGTCGTAGGCGTTGACGTTCTGGCCCAGCAGGGTGACCTCGCGCACGCCGCGGGCCGCCAGCTCCCGCGCCTCGGCGACCACCGCCGCGACCGGGCGCGACCATTCGGCACCGCGAGTGTAGGGCACCACGCAGAATGTGCAGAACTTGTCGCAGCCTTCCTGCACGGTCAGGAAGGCGGTGACGCCGTCGCCGCCGCGCGCGACCGGCAGGGCGTCGAACTTGTCGTTCGGGGCGAAGTCGGCGCCGATCCGCTCGCCGCGTGCGCGCGCCGTGCGGGTCAGCAACTCGGGCAGCTGGTGATAGGCTTGCGGTCCGACCACCAGGTCGACCGCCGGCTGGCGCCGCATGATCTCCTCGCCCTCGGCCTGGGCGACGCAGCCGGCGACGGCGATGGTCATCCCGCCGCCGCGGGCGATCCGGGCGTCCTTGAGTTCGCGCATCTTGCCGAGCTCGGAGTAGACCTTCTCTGCCGCCTTTTCGCGGATGTGGCAGGTGTTCAGGATGACGAAGTCGGCGTCCTCGACCACATCGGTGGGCGCATAGCCGAGCGGGCGCAGGACGTCGGCCATGCGCTCGGAGTCATAGACGTTCATCTGGCAGCCGTAGGTCTTGATGAACAGGCGCCTGGGTGCCGGCTCAACCTTCGGCGGGACGAGGGTTTCGCTCATGAAGGCTTCTTTAGGGGGCTATCGCGCCTCGCGCCACTTGGCGCCGGACGGTCAGGCGTCGATCGATCCCGGGTCCACCCGGGCGGCGTGGCGCTTGTAGACCAGCCCCTCGCGATCCTCGGGCGACGCACCGGGGATGGGCTTGCCGTAGAGCTCCAGCTTGTGCCCGACCAGTTCGAAGCCCAGGCGTTTGGCGATCTCGGTCTTGAGCCGCTCGATCTCGGCGTCGAAGAATTCAATAACCTCGCCGGTTCGGGTGTCGATCAGATGATCGTGGTGGTCGTCGCCCGCCTCCTCATAGCGGCTGCGGCCGTCGCCGAAGTCGTGCTTCTCGACCACTCCGGCCTCCTCGAACAGGCGGACCGTCCGGTAGACGGTGGCAATCGAGATGTGCGGGTCGATGGCCGAGGCGCGGCGGTACAGCTCCTCTACGTCCGGATGGTCCTCGGCGTTCGACAACACCCGCGCGATCACGCGACGTTGCTCGGTCATGCGCATGCCGCGCTCGGCGCAGAGTTTTTCGATCCGGTCCATGACGGGCGAGAATAGGGGGCCGCCGCGCCCTAGGGAAGCGGCCCGGACAAGTTGAGAGCGAGTAGCAAGGCGTCGATCCGGACGCCGTCGGGACGGGCATAGTAGCGGGCGCGCCGACCCGCCTCCGTGAAGCCCAGGGACGCATAGAGGGCCCGCGCCGGCGCATTGTCCTCGGCCACCTCCAGAAACAGTCGGGTCGCGCCCAGAGAGGCCGCCCGGGTCGAGGCCCGGGACATCAGGGATCGCGCGATGCCGCGACGCCGCGCCGCGGGCCGGACCGCCAGGGTCAGCACCTCCGCCTCGTCGCCGGCCAGTTGCAGCAGGGCGAAACCGTCGGGTCCGGCCTCCAGCACCGAGCCGGGCCGATCGATCAGCGACCGGAGCGCCGCCGCGTCCCACGACGCGTCGAACGCCTCGGCGTGGAGCGCCGCCAGCGCCTCGAAATCCGGCGTCATGTCCGGCCCGGTCGCGGCTGGCCCGGCAGGCGGGTCGGCGGGGTGGCGTCGGGTGCCCGCAGGTACTGGGGGCGGGGGGCTTCGACGCTGCCGCGGGACAGGGCCGTCCCGGTCAGCTGGATGAGGGCCTCCGGCGTCGGGCCGGCGAGGGCGACGGCGGCCCAGCCCGGTGCGACGTCCGCGGCGAGGCTCGCCCCGGTTCCGACGAGCCGTCCCCCCTGCTCCGCCCGGTCCAGCCGGCCGGCCAGCCCGTTGAGAGGCGTCGCCCCGGCGGCGTCCAGAGGGATCCCGGCACCGTCGAACAGGCGGACGTAGACCTGGCCTCGGCGGGCGTCGATCACGGCGGCGACCGGACGGCCGTCCGGGACGACGGACCCCGCCAGGGCATCGAGACTGGACAGGCCGACCACCGGCCGGTCCAGCGCCGCCCCCAGTCCCTGGGCGAAGGCCAGTCCGACGCGCAGACCGGTGAAGGACCCCGGACCCACGGTCACGCCGATTCCGTCCAGCCCGGCGAAATCCAGTTCAGCCTGCTCCATCACCACCCCGGCGAGGGGCGCCAACGCCTCCTGATGGCCCCGCGCCATGGGCTCGCTGCGGGCAACGATCCTCACGCCGTCTGAAGCGGCGGCGGTGCAAAGGCCCAGGGCGGTGTCGATCACCAGCAGCTTCATCGCGGGAACCGCCGGGACCTCAGCGGGCGAGAGTCTCGGCCAGCCCGATCAGCGCCGACCGCACCGCAGGATCGGAGATGCGCGCCGCGAGGCGGTCGAAGGCGACCCCGTCCTGATCGCGCGTCGCCGGCGACTGGCGCGACGGCAGCAGGGTGCTGACTGAGGCCCCCAGCGCCTCCGCCAGCAAGACCAGACGCGACGCGGAAACGCGGTTCGTGCCGGCCTCGTACTTGGCCAGTTGCTGCAGGCTGATGCCGGCGGCCGCGGCAACCTGCGCGCGCGTCAACCCTACGGCCGCCCGGCGGGATGCGAGCCGTTCCCCCAGCCTCCGGTCGATGTCCGTGCTGTCGCGCGGGCCCATCCTTCCCTCCGTCGTAGGACGGACGAAGGTGTTTCATGCGCATCTGCAGATTGCAACGAAAAAGTTTCATGCGTCGCGCCGGGCGACAACGGCGCTGACGCGGGCGACGGCTGTCCGATCCATCCTGGCAGAGCCCCCCAGCCCGCCCGGCCCGCCCCGGAGGTGCAGACGATCCGCGTCCGCCCCATCGAAGATCCAGACTGAAACGAAACCGTCGACGCCTTCCACGACGCAGCCCTGCCCCCGACGGGGAAAGCGCTCGGGGTCATACTCGACGACCGTGCCGGCACCGGCCCAAGGGTCGAGGGAATCGTCGGTCAGAACCACGTGGCGGACGTCCACCGGGGGACCGGGGAACGATGCTCCGGTCCGGAAATCCCGCCCGCGGCTCTCCACGCCGGAAGTCTCTGTGGCGGCCGGTTGATCCCCCGCCGAGGCGGCGAGCGCGAGACCCTCCGGATCCGCGCCCAGAGCGGCGGTCAGGCGGCGCTGGACGTCAGGCCGGAACAGGCCTGTGCGCTTGCCCGACTCGTACAGCCCCCAGCCCTGTCCCGTCATGCCGGCGCGCGCGCCCGCCTCGGCCTGGTTCAGCCCGGCGTCGCGGCGCAGGCGGGCCAGCGCCTCGCCCAGCCGCCGCGCCTCGTCCGCCGCCCGTTCGTCGCCTCGAAATCCGGCCATGACCCATCATGCCGCGCGTCGGCGCACGACGGAAGCGTTTCAACCTCTCAGAGCGCCGCCTCGACCGAGGTCACCTCGGGAACATAGTGGCGCATCATCTGCTCGACACCGGCCTTCAGCGTGGCCGTGGACGAGGGACAGCCGGCGCAGGCACCGCGCATGCGCAAGGTCAGAACGCCCGTCCCCGGATCGAAGGCGTCGAACAGGATGTCGCCGCCGTCCTGGGCCACCGCCGGGCGGACCCGCGAATCCAGCAAGGCCTTGATCTCCCGCACCACCTCGTCGTCGTCGTCCGAAGCCGCGTGCTCGGCGCCGGTCGCGCCCTCGCGCAACAGCGGGGCCCCGGACATGAAGTGGTCCATGATGGTGGTCAGGACGTGGGGTTTCAGCTGGGTCCAGTCGGGGCCCGTCGACGACCGGGTCACGGCGACGTGGTCCGGGCCGAAGAAGACGCCGGCGACTCCATGCAGGCCGAACAGGGCGTGGGCCAGCGGCGAAGTCGCCGCCGAAGCCGCATCGTCGAACGCCATGCCGGCACCCTCGGCCACGACGCGGCCGGGCAGGAATTTCAGGGCATCGGGGTTGGGGGTGGGCTCGGTCTGGATGAACATGGCCGGGAGATGCGCCCTGTCGGCCGCCCGTTCAACCCCGCCTTCGGGCCGTAGGCCGCCGCGCGGCGGGATCAGGCCAGGTCTTCGACGTCCTTGTCGCTGAGCTCGCCCGGTACGATCGTCACCGGCAACTTGCGCCCGCCGAAGCCCTTGATGGCGGCGGTGACCAGGGGGCCGGGGCCCCGCCCCCCGGTGGCCGCGGCCAGCACGAGGATCTTGATCTCGGGGTCCTGTTCGATCGCCCGCCGGATGGCCTCGACCGGATCGCCCTCTTCGATGAGGAACTGGGGTGCGGCGCCGGAACGCTGCTGCGCCTCCTGCCCCAGCCGGTTCAGCAGCCGTTCGGCCTCCTCGCGCAGCTCGCGCTGGATGTCTTCCCGCACTCCGGCCCAGTGAGCGTCGGAGCCGCGCGGGATGACGCGGAGCAGGGCCACGCGTCCGCCGGTCGACTTCGCCCGGCGCGCCGCATAGCGCAGGGCGGCGTCGAACTCCGGACTTTCGTCGGCGACGACCAGGAATTTGCGCGGCATCGGCCCCTCCTGTCCCCGGTCGGCCCTACCGGACCGCCGCGGCGATCTCCCGGATCGTGGCGTTGGCGATGGTCAGTTTGGCGAAGGTCCAGCCGGCACCTGAAGCCTCGATCTCGTCGACCGAGGCGCGCACGCCCTCGACGATCGACAGCCGCGGCCCGATCCAGGCGTCGACGGCGCGCTCGGCGGTCAGCTCGTCCTTGCCGCAGGAGGCGTCGGCCGACTTGGCCACCGCACGCGTCAATACCAGCTGCTCGGCCTTGAGCTCCTGGATCAGGCGACGGACGGCCATGCGGTCGAAACGGTCATGCGAAGGCACACCTCCGGCCGCCGCGCGCAGGCGGTCGAAGTCGAAGGCGGCACCGACCTGGTGGTACAAGCGCGCCATGGCCGGAGCGTCCCAGCCGGCCTCCGCGGCAAGGTCGCCGATGTCGGCCGTGGCGACCGTAGGACGCAACAAGGCGACCGACCGGGCCAGATCGTCGGGCGCGCCCGCGGCCCGGAACTGGTCGATGCGCGCCTGCAGCCGAGCCTGCTCGAAGCGCGACAGGACCTCGCCGCCATGCGGCTTCAGCGTGTCGGCCACGGGCTGGTAGGCGTCGATCAGGCTCTGGACGGTACTGCCGGCCCGTTGAGCCCGCCGGGTGAGCCAGAAGGTCTGGCGACGCATGACCGTGGCGATCTCTCGATACAGGGCCGTCTGGGCCTCTGCCGGAATCTTCAAGTCGAGCGCCGAGACCGCGTCCCAGGCCTCGTCCAGGCGGAAGATGCGCCGGGCCGCGGCGAAGGCCAGCACCATGGGGCCCGCGTCGGTCTCCGCGCTCTGGCGCAGGCGCAGGGGGAATGTCGCGCCGCAGGCGTTGACGATGTCGTTGGCCAGCACGGTCGAGATGATCTCGCGCCGCAACCGGTGCCCCTGCATCTCGGCGTCGAACCCGTGGAGGGCCGCCGGGAAGTAGTTGACCAGGGTGGCGTGGAAAAACGGGTCGTCCGGCGCACCCGAAGCGACGATCTCGTCGAACAGCTCGATCTTGGAATAGGCCGTCAGCACCGCCAGCTCCGGCCGGGTGAGCGCCGAACCGGTGGCCTTCATCTCGGCCAGCTTGAGGTCGTCGGGCAGGCCCTCGACCTTCCGATCCAGACGGCCCTTGGCACCCAGCGCCAGCATGAAGGCCTGCTGGGCGTCCAGCGCGTCCGCACCTTCGGCCTGCTGCAGGGTCAGAGCCAGGGTCTGGTCGTAGTTGTGCTTCAGCACCTTCAACCCGACCTCGTCCGTCATCGAGGCCAGCAGGTCGTCCCGCTCGGCGGGCTTCAGCGTGCCGGCGACCACGGCTCCGCCGACGAGGATCTTGATGTTCACCTCGTGATCGGAGGTGTCCACCCCCGCGGAGTTGTCGATGGCGTCGGTGTTGATCCGCCCGCCGCCGTCGCCGCGTCCGGACAGGGCGAAATGGATGCGGCCGGCCTGGGTCAGGCCCAGATTGGCTCCCTCGCCGACCACCTTCACCCTCAGCTCGTTGCCGTCGATGCGGAGCGCGTCGTTGGCCTTGTCGCCGGCCTGGGCGTCGGTCTCGTGCGGGGCCTTCACATAGGTTCCGATGCCGCCGAGATAGAGCAGCTCGACGGGCGCTTTCAGGATCGCCTTCATCAGCGACGGCGGGTCCATGGCCTCGTCCTCGACGCCCAGCAGGGCGCGGACTTCCGGCGACAGGGGGATCGATTTGTCGCCGCGCGAGAAGACGCCGCCGCCGCGCGAAATCTTCGAGCGATCGTAGTCCTGCCATGACGAGCGCGGCAGCTGGAACATCCGGTTCCGCTCGGCCCACGACGCGGCGGGATCCGGATCGGGATCCAGGAAGACGTCCCGATGGTCGAAGGCGGCGACCAGCTTCGTCGCCTTGGACAGCAGCATGCCGTTGCCGAACACGTCGCCCGACATGTCGCCGACGCCCACAGCGGTGAAGGGCTGGGTCTGGATGTCCTTGCCCATCTCGCGGAAGTGGCGCTTGACCGCCTCCCACGCGCCGCGGGCCGTGATGCCCATGGCCTTGTGGTCGTAGCCGACCGATCCACCGGAGGCGAAGGCGTCGCCCAGCCAGAAGCCGTACTGGGCCGAAACCCCGTTGGCGATATCCGAGAAGGTGGCCGTGCCCTTGTCGGCGGCGACGACCAGATAGGGGTCGTCATCCTCCCAGGCGACGACGTTCTGGGGCCGCACCACCGATCCGTCCGCCGCGATGTTGTCGGTCACGTCCAGAAGGCCCGACAGGAAGGTCTTGTAGGCGCGGATCGCCTCGGCCTGTTGGGCGTCGCGGTCGGCTCCTGCGCGGACCAGTGCCGACAGATGTTTCGGGAAGAAGCCGCCCTTGGATCCGACGGGCACGATCACGGCGTTCTTGACCTGTTGCGCCTTGACCAGTCCCAGAACCTCGGTGCGGAAGTCGTCGCGGCGATCGGACCAGCGCAGCCCGCCGCGCGCCACCGGGCCGAAGCGCAGATGCACGCCCTCGACGTGGGGTGCCCAGACGAAGATCTCCCGATAGGGCTTGGGCAGGGGCAGGTCGTCCAATTCGCGCGAGGCGATCTTGATCGAGATGTGCGGAACGGGACCGCCGTCGGCGGTCGTCTGATAGAAGTTCGTGCGCTTCACGGCACCGATGAGCGCCGCCATACGGCGCAGAGCCCGATCGTGATCCAGGCTCTTCACGTCCTGCAGGAGGTCCGCCAGACGGGCGTCCAGAGCTCCGACGTCCCCCCCCCGGGCGGCGACGTCGCCCCCCGCCGGATCGAACTTCGCCCGGAACAGGTCCAGAAGGGTCCGCCCCGCTTCCGGATACAGGATCAGCGCCTCTTCCTGCACGGCCTGGCTGGGATCCAGGCCGCTCTGCTGTCGATACCGGGCTAGGGTGCGGATCAACGCCGCCTCACGCCAGCCGACTCCCAATTCCAGCACCAGGCGGTTGAAGCCGTCGCTCTCGGTCAGACCACTCCAGGCCGCCTGGACCGCCGCTTCGAACGGTCCAGCCACCGCGTCGAAGGTCAGGGCCGCCCCGCGGGGATCCTCCAGCAGGAATTCGTGGACATGAACGGGATCGTCGCCCAGCGGCTTTACGGCGTGGCCCCACTCTTCCAGCGTCTTCAGGCCCATGTCGGCCAGAATCGGCAGGACGTCGGACAGGGGGACGGCACCGCCGCGCCGGTAGAGCTTGAACCGGAACTGGAGAGGCGTGTCGCCTTCGTTGCGGAAGGCCCGGACACCCACTGGCTCGCCGTCGCCGACAGCGCCGTCCTCGTTCAGCCGGTCGAAAGCCTGGAGATCGCGCACGGCTTCGGTCGGGTCATAGCGGTCGCGGTAACCGGCGCCGAAGGCGTCGGCCCAGCGCTCGCTGAGCGGGCCCACGCCCACCTCGTCGACCGCGGCCGCACGCAGGGCGGCTTCGAACCGGTCCTTCCAGCCCCGGCCCGCCTCGGCGATGCGGTGCTCCAGCTCCGCCATGTCAGGCTTCGGGTGCTCCCCGGGCGTCACGCCGATGATGTAGTGGATGCGGACCAGCGGATTGTCCGACAGCTCGGGATACCAGGCCGACAGGCGGCCACCCCAGGCCTCGGCCAGGATACGTCCGATGCGCTCGCGCACCGAGGCGTGGAAGCGGTCGCGCGGAATGAAGACCAGCACCGAGACGAAGCGGTCGAAGGGATCCTTGCGCGTGAAACTGCGGATCCGCGGCCGGTCCTGGAGGTGGAGAATGCCCAGGGCGATCTCGAGCAGTTCGTCCTCGCGGATCTGGAACAGTTCGTCGCGGGGATAGCTCTCGAGAATGTTCTTCAGACGTTTGTGGCTGTGGCTGCCTTCCGCCTTGGCCGCCCGGGTCAGGGCGTTCGCGACCTTGCGACGGATCAGCGGCACTTCCGACGTCTGGCGGTCGTAGGCCTCGGCCGTGAACAGGCCGACGAAGCGGGTCTCGCCCGACGGCCGACCGTCCGGCCCGAACCGCTTGACGCCCACGTAGTCCATGTAGGCCCGGCGATGCACCCGGGATCGGGCGTTGGCCTTGGCCACCGTCACAGGATCGGACAGATCGATCTGGCGCTTCATGGCACCGGTCAGCACGGCCGGCTCGTTGGTGCGGCGCAGCACGGTGCGCTCGGGATCGCGCAGCACTCCCAGCCCCTCGCGCGACTGCGACAGGGGGGCCTCGGCCTGGTAGGCACCCGTCGCGTCGCGCGGATACTCGTAGTCGCGGGCGCCCAGAAAGACGAAGTGGTCGGCGTTCAACCACTCCAGAAACGCAACGGACTCGGTCACAAGGGCGGGGTCGACGCCGTGGGGACCCGCCCGGAGATGTTCGATGGCCGCTGACATGGCGGCGTTCATGGCGGCGTGGTCGCCCACGGCGGCGCCAACGTCTTCCAACGTCGCGAGAAGTCCGGCGCGCAGCGCGTCCCGACGCTCCTGAGGCATGGGATCCACGACCACGACGATCAGGGACTCTCGCGTCGTGCCGGCGACGCGGGCGCCCTTCGCGTCGCGCCCGGCGGGCACCACGGGGTGGAACATGGCCCGGACCGAAACCCCGGCGTCGGCCAGCTCGCCCATGACGCTGTCGACGAGGAAGGGGCCGTCATTCTGGATGATGTGGATCAGGTCGAAGCCGGCCGCCCGGCCGTCGGCGCCGGTCAGGGTCGCGACCTCGACCCGCGGCGCCTCGTCGGCACGGCGAGCGGCGGTCGCGGACCATACCGTCGACAACACCGCGGCGAGGTCCGGAAGGCCGATCTCCGGGGTCTCGTCGGCCGACCAGTCCTCCAGCGCCTGCTCGAGGAAGTCGCGCTCCAGAGGGCCGACCGCCCTGCCGTTCGCCCTCGCGAAGTCACGCTCCAGCGCCTCCATCCGTTCGGCGAACGTCGGGGCGGCTTCGGCTTGGGCGGCCATGGGGGCTCTCTTGTCGGACGCGGTCCTCCCGACCGCTCTTGGCCCGATGGTTAGTGCGAGCCTCGGCAAAGGGAAAGGCCGGGCGCAAAAGAAGACGCCGGACCCGGTTTCCCGGATCCGGCGTCGTCGCCTCATCGTCTGACGGGGATCAGAAGCGGACGTTCATCCCCAGGCGGAAGCCGTGGGTCTTGAAGTCCGGGTTCGACCGCGTGATGTCCGTGCCGGCCGCGTTCGGGGCCAGAATGAACGGGTTGGTCGGAGGGGCGGTACCCGGTCCGGCGCGCACCACGTAATCTCCCGCTTCCAGGTCGGTGTAGATGTACTCGCCGACGAGGGTCAGGTTGGGAGCCAGGCTCCACTCCACGCCGCCGCCGAACTGGTAGCCGTCGGCGTCGTCCTCATCGACCACTTCGGTGAAGCTGTTGGCCCCGTTGGTGGTGAAGAACTTGTTGTCGATCTTCCCGTAGGCGACGCCGCCCGTGGCGTAGAACAGGGCCGGGCCGGCCGCGTAGCCGAGGCGGGCACGCAGGGCCGCGGTGTGTTCGAGGTTGCGCGTGAAGATGTACGAGGCGGGCGTGGTGCTGAAGCCCGTCACGCTGTCCTCGGCGTCGACGCCCTGGATGTCGGCGACGGCACCCACGACCCAGTTGCCGAACTGCATGTCGTAGCCGACGCGCGCGCCGCCTTCGATGCCGCTGTCGTCACGGTCGCAGCCGCCGGTCGACGTACTGGCTTGACCCGCGCAGAAGCCGGGGCCGAAGGCGTTCGCCCCGGAGCCGCTCAGAACAACCGTATCGTCGAACTCCCCGTCGAAGTCGCGGTCGAAGACCAGGGTTTCGTTCTTGTCCTCGTCGCTCTCGAGGAAGCCCCCGTGGACGCCGACGTAGAAGCCGCTCCAATCAGGAGCGGACTGGGCCAGAGCGGGCGTGGCGCCGGCGGCGGCCATCAGGGCCAGGGCGGCGGCGGCATGTTTGATCTTCATGGAATCCTCTGAATGTCCGGCGCGGTCCCGCGCCACTGGGTGGTGCCCTCCCACGGCCGCTGAACGTGGCCACGTGTGTGGCCGTTCCGGGGCGACCGGCGTTGTCCCGAACACAGCGCAGCTGTGTGGCCCACCCGCCACAGGCCCGGAAATGCGAAAGGCCGCCGAAGCGAGCTTCGACGGCCTTTGCCGGGACGGCACCGGGAGGGGGAGGGGTGGTGCCGGCCTTGTGTTCGCCGCGGGTGGAGGGGAGGGACCGCAGCGATGCAGGGGATGTGGGATGCGATGGTTGGCGTTCAAGTCCCGTCGCGGGTCGCGGCCTTGCGTCGGGGGCGCGGCGAGTCGTCGCGGTCCGTTTCCCCCGCACGCTCCTCGTCAGCATAGGGTTCGCCGTCGCCCGACAGCAGGATCGCCATCCAGCGGCTGCCGCGGAACTCAGCCAGAATGGCCATCGCCATGACGGCCAGCGGGGTCGACAGGAACATGCCGACCACGCCCCAGATCTTGCCCCAGAAGGCCAGTGAAAGCAGCACGACCACGGGGTCGATGTTCTGGTTGTCGCCCTGCATGCGCGGCTGGATCATGTTCCCCGAGATGAACAGGATCGCCTGAAGCCCGCCCAGCAGGATCAGCGCCGGCCAATAGCTCTCGAACTGGACCAGGGCGAACAGCGGCGGCGCAAGGCCCGCGATCGCCCCGCCCAGAACCGGAATGAATCCCACCACGAAGATGACGAAGGTCCAGAATTCCGCGTTCTGCAGGCCTACGGCGCGCATCAGGACCCAGGCAGCGGCGCAGATCATCAGGCCCGTCACCGTCTGGACCCACAGATAGCCCTCCACCCCGCCGCGGACGCGCTCGAACACCTCCATGGCCTCGGTCCTGCTCTTCCGCTCGGGGAACATGCCGACCAGCTTGCGCCGGAAACCCCACTGCGAGGCCAGCAGGAAGGCGAGATAGATCAGCACGAAGACCGCGCCGGTCAGCACGTTCTGGACCTGCATGGCCGCCTGGCCGATGTAGGACCTCAGATCCAGCTGCGAGAGCAGCTCGGTCACCGTCGGCGGCTCGGACTGACCGAACAGCCGCCAGGCGTCGGTCAGGATCTGGTCCAGGCGCGGCCCGATGCGCTGCGACACGCCGGACGCCTCGCCGAAAAAGCCCAGCGCGCCGTTCAGGATGAAGGCGACCGAGGCGAAGAACCCGAAAATGACCAGGATCAGCGCCGTCGCTCCCGCCCACCTCGGCGACAGGCGGGTGTGCTGTTCCAGCCAGCGCTGCATTCCGCCGATCATGATCAGCAGGAAGATGGCCATGGCTAGGGGCGTCAGGATGTCCCGCAACCAGTAAACCGCCCAGCAGGCTGCGACCGCGGCGATCACCACCAGGGCGTTTCTCGACACCGTCGAGGAGGGGATCACGGTGGGCGGTTTCATGGGCATATGGTCAAGGTCCGGCCGGCCGGCGTCAACGGGCCTTGATCCGCGCTCCGCCCCGGTGAAGCATGAGCGCCGACGCCTCCCGGCGGTTCCCCAACACGAGCGCCCCATGACCGACGCCCTCGCCCTGTTCCTGGGCCAGTCCGACCAGCCGGAAACCCTGCTCCTGAACCGGGCCAACCGGCACGGCGTCGTTGCAGGCGCGACGGGGACCGGAAAAACCGTGACGCTGCAGATCATGGCCCAGGGCTTTTCCGACGCGGGGGTGCCGGTCTTCTGCGCCGACGTGAAGGGCGACCTGTCGGGCATCTGCATGCCGGGCAGCCCGAACGAGAAGCTGACCGCGCGCGCCGAGGGCATGGGGCTGACGCTGACACCGAAGGCCGCGCCGACGGTGTTCTGGGACCTGTACGGCCAGAAGGGTCACCCGATCCGCACCACGGTCTCGGAAATCGGCCCGGTGCTGCTGGCGCGGATGCTGAACCTGAACGAGGTGCAGGAGGGCGTGCTGTCGGTGGTCTTCCATGTCGCCGACAAGGAAGGGCTGCTGCTGCTCGACCTCGACGACCTGCGCGCCCTGCTGGCCCACGTCGGCGAGAACGCCGAGCGCATCGGGCGCGAGGTCGGCAACGTGGCCCCCGCCTCGATCGCGGCCATCCAGCGGTCGATCCTGCAGCTGGAACAGCAGGGCGGCGCCGCCTTCTTCGGCGAGCCGGCGCTTCGGCTGGAGGACATGCTGCGGACCTCGCTGGACGGCCGGGGCCAGGTCAATGTGCTGGACGCGACCCGGCTGATGAACTCGCCGCGCCTGTACGCCGCCTTCCTGCTGTGGCTGCTGTCGGAGCTGTTCGAACAGCTGCCGGAGGTGGGCGACCCGGACAAGCCGCGGCTGGTCTTCTTCTTTGACGAGGCGCACCTGCTGTTCACCGACGCGCCGACCGCGCTGCGCGAAAAGGTCGAGCAGGTGGTGCGGCTGATCCGCTCCAAGGGCGTCGGCGTCTATTTCGTGACCCAGAACCCGGCCGACATCCCCGACAGCGTGCTGGCCCAGCTGGGCAACCGCATCCAGCACGCGCTGCGGGCCTATACACCGTCCGAGCAGAAGGGGCTGAAGGCCGCGTCGCAGAGCTTCCGCCCCAACCCCGCCTTCGACACGGCCGAAGCCATCCAGGGTCTGGGCGTCGGTGAGGCGTTGGTGTCGACGCTGGACGAGAAGGGCGCGCCCCGCGTCGTCGGCCGCACGAAGATCCGCCCGCCGGACAGCCGCCTGGGCCCCGCCACCGACGCGGAGCGCGCCCAGATCATGGCCGCCAGCCCCGTACGCGGGATGTACGACACGGCCGTCGACCGCGAGTCCGCCGAGGAAGTCCTCGCCGCCCGCCGCGGCGAGGCCGATCAGGCCGCCGCCGACGCGAAACTGGCCGAGGCCCGCGCCAAGGCCGACGCAGCCACCGCCAAGGAAGCGGAGAAGGCCGCCGCCGTCCGCGAGAGGGAGCAGGCCCGGCTGGATCGCGAGGCCGAACGGGCCCGCGCGCCCGCGCGCCGCTCAAACCGCCAGACGCCGGTGGAGGCGCTGACCAAGTCGGTGCTGCGGACGGCGGGCAGCACGCTGACGCGGGAGCTGCTGCGAGGGGTGCTCGGCGGGCTGAAGCGTCGCTAACGCCCCACGATCCGCCACATCCTGAGCGGATGCCGCACCGTCCCCGCCTCGTCGCCCGCTGCGTCGCCGCGGCCCATGTAGAAGTCGGCGCGGACAGGGCCGCGGATGGCGGAGCCGGTGTCCAGGGCCATAACCAGGCCGGAGTAGCCGGAGCGGGCGCCCGCGAGGTTGCCGGCGTCGGCCTCGATCCACACCGGGGTCCCATAGGTCCAGTAGGACGGGTCCACCGCGATGGAGCGACGCGCGGTCAGGGGCACGCCGGCCGCGCCGGCCGGGTGGCCGCCGTCGTCGGGGTCCATGCGGAACCAGATGTAGCGGGGGTTCAGGGCCATGACCTCGGCCGCCTCGGGGCCACGGTGCGCCGCCAGCCAGCCGCGGATGGCCTCGCCCGAGGTGCCGTCGCGGGGCAGCAGACCGCGCTCGGCCATCGGCGTGGCGATGCCCACGAAGCGCTGGCCGTTGTCGGCGGCATAGGCGGCGCGGGCGCGCGTGCCGTCCTCGAAAGTCAGATAGCCTGACCCCTGGATCTGCATGAAGAAGAGATCCTCGGCCCGCATGAAGGCGAGGGCCTGCGGCGCGGGCAAGGCCTCGATCTCGGCCCGCGTCGGACCCGTGTCGCCGCGCCGCCACCTTGGCGGCGGCGGCAGGACGGGGGCCGAGAACTCCGCGTCGGGGAACCGGCGCGCCGGATATTCAGGCGCGAAATAGGAGGTCAGCCGGCCGGGCGAACCGTCCGGCGTGCGGGCCTCCACGGCGGCGAAATTGACCTCGAACCAGTCCTTGGCCCGATGGCGCGAAGGGTTCTGCGCCGCTGCAGCCCGGGCGGCCTCGCACATGGGATCGGCGGCCGGGCGGCAGCCGGCGGCGTAGGCCTGAAGCGCGGCGGCGTGGTCTTCCCGATCCCATCCGGGCAGGACCGACAGGGGCACGGCGCCAGCGGGCAGGGGGCGCGGCCCCGGGCCGGGCTCGACCACCGGCCCCGTCGGCGGGACCGGGCCGGGCTGTTCGACCGGCGGGGGGATCGGCACCGAGGGGGCGGTCGGCGCCGTGGCGCAGGCAGCGGCGAAAAGACCCAGCAGCGGTAGGAGCCGGCGGATCACGCCGTGGCGGGCTCCACCCGGGCAAGCACCCAGTTGGGGTCGTTGGCGCCCAGCGGCCGCTGGAAGGTCCAGATCTCCGCGGTGCGGCGCTCCTCGATCCGCTCCTCATGACCCTCGCCGCCAAAGACGGAGCGCAGCTCGGCGAGGAAGCGGACCCGCGCCACGGCGCGCTCGCCATCGACGGTGGCCAGTTCCAGATCGGCGCGCGGCGGGTGGACGAACTCGACACGTTCGGCCTCGCCCCGGGCCTCGCGCGACTTCATGCCGGCCTCGAACGAGTCCATGACCGGAGGCGCCAGCAGCGGCTTCAGCGCCTCGCGGTCGCCGGCGGCATAGGCCTGAACAATCGTATCGTGGGCAGTGCGCGCGCCCTCCAGAAAGCGGTGGGGGTCGAAGGCGGGATCCCGCGCTTTCAGTCCCTGGATGGCGGCCAGGGTGTGGCTGTCGACCGGAGCCGTCGGCTGGGCACCGGACGCGGGGACGGCGGGCACGGGCTGGGCGCGAACATCGTCCTCGGGCTGGCGGCCGACCTTCTTGCCCAGGACGTTGTAGAGCTGGAACAGCACGAAGGCGGCGATCACCGCGAAGAGCACGATCTGGAACTGGACGGGCACGGGGCATCCCTGAGGGCGGGGAGAGGAAAAGAGGATTAGGCGGTCATATGGGGTGGGGCAAGCCGAAGCCCCAATCCCCGCCGCGGGCACGGCGTTGCGACCCGGCGTCGCGCATGATAGTCGCCGCGCCTTCCGGCGGCCGCCACGCCGCCGCCATATTCCGGATGCCCGCGACCCATGACCGACGCCACGCCCTCGACCCCCGCCAACGGCGAACAGCCGATCCAGGGCCAGCCGGCCGCGCCGGGCTTCCGCATTCTGGCGCAGTACGTCCGCGACCTGTCGTTCGAGAACCCCAAGGCGCCCGAAAGCCTCCGCGCCGAGGGCAAGCCGGCGATCGACATGGGCGTTGAGATGAACGCGGTCGGCCGCAAGGACGGCCTGTTCGAGGTGGATCTGAAGCTGTCGGTCAAGGCGTCGGTCGATGCGGGCCCGATCTTTGCGGTCGAGCTGGTCTACGGCGGCCTGTTCCAGCTGATGGGCGTGGCCGAGCAGGACATCGAGCCCATGCTGCTGATCGAATGCCCGCGCTACCTCTATCCGTTCGCGCGAGAGATCATCGCCAAGGCGACGTCGGACGGTGGCCTGGTCCCGCCGTTCCTGATGGATCCGATCGACTTCTCGGCCATCTACGCCCAGCGCCGCGCCGAAATGCAGCGGACGCCGGCGCAGGCGTAGGCCGCCCGGGACTTCAGGCGGCGCGCTCCTGCCCGCCCGTCACTGCGTCCCAGAGCGACGTCGACTTGATCTCGCCTTCGAGAAAGGCCCGGTGCGCCGCGGCCTCGGCGTCGGTCAGCCTCGGAGGCAGCGGGCGCGGCCGGGGCCCGTGGGTCGTGCCGCCGACCTCTACGGTCGCGGTCACGGCGGCGGCCATGGACAGGTCCAGCTTGCGCGCCTTGCCGCCCTTCAGCTCCAGATAGACCTCGGCCAGCAGGCGGGCGTCGATCAAGGCACCGTGCAAGGTGCGTTCGGTCAGCGAGATCTTGAAGCGCCGGCACAGGGCGTCCAGCGAGTTCGGCATGCCGGGGAAGCGCTGCTGGGCCAGCTGAAGCGTGTCGATCCAGCGCTCGACCGGGATCAGGTCGCGGCCGCAGTTGGTGCATTCCCACTCCACGAAGGCGCGGTCGAAATTGGCGTTGTGGGCGATGATCGGCGCGTCACCGACAAATTCCAGAAGGTCGCCGACGATCTGGTGAAACCTGGGTGCGTCCCTCACCTTTTCGTCGGTGATGCCGTGCACCGCGATCGCACCCGGCGGGATCAGCCGCTCCGGATTGACGTAGCGGTGAAAGGTGCGGCCGGTCGGCAGCAGGTCCTCGATCTCGATGCAGCCGATCTCGATCAGGCGATCGCCGGTCTTCGGATCGAATCCGGTGGTTTCGGTGTCGAGCACGATCTCGCGGGCCATCGCCCTTACTGACCCCGTTCGCCGTCAAGAGGAAGACGTCCGGGCGCGGGCGTCCACGCCGGATCCAGAACCGTCCCCACGATCGCCTCGACCTGGACCATGGCGGCCTCCAGACCGCGGGAGGTGTCGATGACGAAGTCGGCCCGGCGCCTCTTTTCCGCGTCCGGCGTCTGGCGGGTCAGGATGGCCTCGAAACGCTCCCGCGTCATGCCGGGCCGCGCCAGCACCCGTTCGGCCTGAACCTCCGGCGGCGCGGTGACGACGACCACCGCATGTACGGCGCGGTCTCCGCCGGTCTCGAACAGCAGCGGGATGTCCAGCACCGCCAGCCGCACGCCGGCGGCCCGTGCGGCCTCCAGATCCTCAAAACGACCCCGCGCCACCAGGGGATGGACTATGGCCTCCAGCCGGGCGAAGGCGGCCGGATCGCGGCCCAAGGCCTCGGCCAGACGGTCGCGATCCACCGCGCCGTTCATCACCACGCCGGGAAAGGCCTCGTCTACGGGCCCGACGGCCGCCCCGCCGGGGGCATAGAGAGCGTGGACCGCGTCGTCGGCGTTCCACGTCAGGGCACCGGCCAAAGCGAACATGCGAGTTGTCGTCGATTTGCCCATGCCGATCGATCCGGTGAGGCCTATCAGGATCATGACGCCTCCAGCGCGCTGAGGCACACGGTGCGGACGTCCAGATCCGGCGCCGGCACGCCGTAGATGGCGTGGAACGACGGGCGAGCCTGTCCGATCAGCATGGCCAGTCCGTCCACGATCGTCAGCCCGCGGTCGCGCGCCGTCGAAAGAAGCGGCGTGATCAGCGGACGGTAGGTCATGTCCATCACCACCGCGGACGGCTTCAGCAGGGCGACGTCCAGCTCCGGGTTCACCGGCAGGGCGTTCACGACGAGATCGGCGTCGGCGAGATCGTCCGTCGTCTGACGACAGACGGCCAAGGCCTGCTCAAGCTCCTGCAGCCGCGCCTCGCCCCGATTGATCACGCCCACGACCGCGCCCGCCTCCTGAAGCGCCGCGACCGCCGCCCGGGCCGCGCCGCCCGCGCCGAGAATCGTGGCGCGGGCCCCGGCCAGTTGCAGGCCGGGCGCCTGTTCGGACAAGGCCTCGACGAGACCTCGGCCGTCCGTCGAGTCCGCAAGAACCCGCCCCTCGCGGAAGACCAGCAGGTTGGCCGAGCCGGCGCGTCGGGCCGTCTCCGCCGCCTCGTCCGCCGCCGCCAGCGCCCGCAGCTTCCATGGCGCGGTGACGTTCAGTCCACGGAGCGCACCGGCGCGGCCTTGCTGAACCCGCGCGTCGAGCGCCGTCTCGTCGACGGCTGGAAATGCCTCGTAGCGCGCGTCCAGACCCGCCGCGCCGATCCATGCGTTATGGATCAGGGGACTAAGCGAATGTCCGATGGGCCAGCCAACGACGCCGCCGCGGATCATGCCGGCAGAGCTCCCTGTACCCGCAACGCCTCCAGCAGCGGCCACAACGGCATGCCCATGATCGTCGCCTGGGTTCCGTCCACGTGGGCGAACAGCTGTGCGCCGCGACCCTCAATGCGATAACAGCCGACCGAGGCAAGCAGGTCCTCGCCCTCCGCGGCCAGATAGGCGTCAAGGAAGGCATCGGAAAAGTCCCGCATCCTCAGCCGCGCGGCGTCGCGATCCGACCAGATCACCTCGCCCGCCTGCGCCAGCGCCACACCTGACCACAGGACGTGCTCCTGACCCCGCATCTCCGAAAGCCGCGCCCGCGCCTCTTCCATCGACCGCGCCTTGGAGATGAGGCGGCCGTCGAAGGCGAGGATCTGGTCCGAGCCGATCACCCAGTCCCCGGGCCGGCGTCGCGACACGTCCAGCGCCTTGGCAGCGGCCAGCGTCACGCTCAGTTCCGCCGGATCACGGCGCGCCTCGGGCGTCTTCAGCGCGGCCTCGTCGACGTCCGCCGGATCGATGCCGAAGGCCACCCCGGCGTCCTCCAGAATACGGCGGCGGGCCACACTGGCCGAGGCGAGCACGATCACCGCGGCACCTCGGCGCGGGCACGACGCTCCTGCAGCAGATTGACCACGGCGGCGGCCGTTTCCTCTACCGAGCGGCGCGTCACGTCGATGACGGGCCAGCCGCGGCGTTCGAAGGCCCGACGGGCGCGGATGGTCTCCTCGCGCACGGCGTCCTGGTCAACGTAGGACGAAGCCCGGTCGGCGTTCAGCCCTTCCAGCCGGTTGCGCCGGATCTGTACCAGCCGGTCGGGCGACACCGTCAGGCCCACGACCAGAGGCCGCCTCAGCGTCGTCAGCCGCTCGCCGTCCTCCTGCCCGGGCACCAGAGGCACATTGGCCGCCCGGATGCCGCGATGCGCCAGATAGATGCAGGTCGGAGTCTTCGACGTCCGGCTGACCCCGGTCAGCACGACGTCAGCCTGCTCCAGCTGCTCGGTCGTGCCCTGACCGTCGTCGTGGGCCATGGCGAAGTCCAGCGCGGCGATGCGGTTGAAATACTCGTGGTCCAGCGCGTGCTGTGCCCCGACGCGAGTCGACAGGGCCGCACCCAGATAGCGCGACAGGGCCCCGACCAGCGGATCCAGCGCCGCGATCTGGGGCATGTCCAGGCGACGACAGCCCTGCTCCAGCTGCGCCCTGAGCTCGGAATCGACGAGGGTATGGAGGACGACGCCCGGTGCTGCCTCGATCTCTTCCAGGACCCGCTCCATCTGACGGGGCGACCGGACGAGCGCGTAGATGTGCTCGATCGGGATGATGCCGTCGAAGCGCGCCACGACCGCCTTGGCCATGGCGTTCAGGGTCTCGCCCGTCGAGTCCGATACCAGATGGACGTGGAAATAGGTGGCCAGACGGCCGGGCCGGGCCGGCGTCACCGCGTCGATCCCCGGGGGATGGACGTGCGGAAACCTGGGGAGGAATGCCGGGGCGGTCGGGGCGCCGCTCGCGAGATGACGGTCATGGCTTCCTATAGCCGAGCGTCCTTCACCCGGCGAGCGGGGATGACCGGGGACGATCCGTGCTATCTGAGGGTGGTTTTCCACTGACGACCGGACCCGCTTCGCCACGATGGGGAAATCTCTAACGAGAGGTTAACCGTCCACAGACCGGGATCGAGCCGGCAGGCCCGTCTCCAAGCCGGATTAAGGTCGCGTTAACCTTTCCGACCTGCAGCGGCGCCCGTCGCTGTCCCCAGTGGCGGGACTGGCCAGAGATCCGGTGGAGAACTCGTGGAAGTGCGCGGATTCCCGGCCTACGATCCCCGTCATCCCCTGTCCCACCTTCTACTTCTCTCCTTTCGATTCAAGGGAAGGGAAGGGAAGGAGAGAGGTCGGCTTGAGCGGGGACCTTCCACCCCGTAAGTCGGTCGCATGCAGACCCCCCGCCTTCTGAGCGCCCTCGCCGGCGAAACCCTTGATCGCCCGCCCGTGTGGTTCATGCGTCAGGCCGGTCGCTATCTGCCGGAGTACCGCGCCTTGCGGGCCACGACGCCGGGCTTCATCGAATTCTGCCTCGACCCGGAGAAGGCCGCCGAGGCGACGCTTCAGCCGATGCGGCGGTTCGGGTTCGACGCCGCCATCGTCTTTGCCGACATCTTGCTGATTCCGAGGGCTCTGGGCCAGGATGTGTGGTTCGAGGCGGGCGAGGGACCGAGGCTGGGTGCTCTTCCGCCGGTCGAGGCCATGCAGGCCCTGACCCCGGATGCCGGCAGGGCCCTGTCGCAGGTCGGCGAGACCCTGAAGATCGTCCGCCGCGAGCTCGAACCCGAGCGGGCCCTGATCGGCTTCGCCGGCGCGCCATGGACGGTGGCGACCTATATGCTGGACGGCGAGGCCCGCACCATCGGCAAGGGGGAACGGGCCCAGGCGCGGACCTGGGCCTATACGCATCCCGAGCTGGTCGACGGCGTTCTGGACGTTCTGGTTGAGGCGACGGCGCATTATCTGAAGATGCAGGCCGACGCGGGTGCGCAGGTGCTGAAGATCTTCGAGAGCTGGGCCGAAGGCCTGCCCGACGATCTGTTCGAGCGCCTTGTGCTTCAGCCGCACCAGAAGCTGGTGGCCCGGGTGCGCGAGCTGGGCGTGACCGTGCCTCTGATCGGCTTCCCGCGGGGTTCCGCCGCCCTGGCCGAGCGCTACGCGACCCGGTGCGACGTGCAGGCCGTGGCGCTGGACACCGCCTGCCCGCTTGAAGTCGGGCGTCGTGTGCAGGCGATCAAGCCGATCCAGGGCGCGCTGGATCCTCTGCTACTCCGGGCCGGGGGTGCGGCGCTGGACCGCAGGGTCGATCAGCTGATGGAGGCCTGGGGTCAGGGACCGTGGGTCTTCAACCTTGGCCATGGAATCCTACCTGATGTGCCGATCGCGCATGTGGAGCGCGTCCTGCACAGGATCGGGGCACAGTGACTCAGGAACCGACGGCGGGGCGGCGGATCGCCGTGGTGCTGTTCAATCTTGGCGGACCTGACGGTCCGGCCGACGTGAAGCCCTTTCTTTTCAACCTGTTCAACGATCCGGCCATCATCGGCCTGCCGGGGGTGGTGCGGACCCCTCTGGCCCGTCTGATCTCGTCACGTCGGGAAAAGGGTGCCCAGGCCAACTATGACATGATGGGCGGCGGCTCGCCCCTCCTGCCCGGCACCCGGGCCCAGGCCGAGGCGCTGGAGTCGGGCCTGCGGACGGCGCTGCCCGAGGACGAGGTCCGCACCTTCGTGTGCATGCGCTACTGGAACCCGATGACGGAGCAGGTCGCGGCGGAGGTCTCCGCGTTCGCGCCGGACGAAATCGTGCTGCTGCCGCTGTATCCGCAGTTCTCCACGACCACGACGGAGTCCTCGCTGAAGCTCTGGAACGACGTCTACCGCGGCCCGGGTCGGTCGCGCACCGTGTGCTGCTGGCCGGTCGCCGATGGCTGGATCGAGGCCCAGGCAGCGGCGGTCTCGCAGAAGCTGGCGGAAGCCGCCGACCGGCCCGTGCGGGTGCTGATGTCGGCTCACGGCATTCCCGAGAAGCTCGTCGCGGGCAAGGGCGACCCGTATCAGGAGCAGATCGAGTCGACCTGCGCGGCTCTCGCCGCACGTCTGGACCTCGGCCCGCGCGGCGACCGTTGGGACGTCTGCTACCAGAGCCGCGTTGGGCCGCTGAAATGGCTCGGACCGTCGACGCCCGAAGCGATAGACAAGGCTGCGATCGACGGCGTGGGCGTGATCCTGACCCCGGTGGCGTTCGTGTCCGAACACATCGAGACCCTGGTCGAACTGGACGTGGAATATGCTGAACTGGCCCATGAGAAGGGCGTGTCGCCCTATCTCCGGGCGCCGGCCGTGGGTACCGCGCCTGTCTTCATCGAGACGCTGGCCCGGGCGGTCGCGGACGCCTTGGGCCGTACCGGCACGGCACCGTTCGGTCCGGGGTGCAGGGGCGACTGGAAGGCCTGTCCCTGCCAGGCGGAGCGGAGGGCGCAGTGACGACCTATGATCTGGTTCGGGGACTGCACATCCTGGCTGTCATCGCCTGGATGGCCGGCATGCTCTTTCTGCCGCGGCTTTATGCCTACGACGCCGAGCAGGGGGTCAAGGCCGAGCCTCTGCGCGGCGAGATGCGGGGACTGCTGCGCCTTTGGCAGACGCGTCTGCTGAAGATCATCGTCAACCCGGCGATGACCGCGGCGTGGATCTTCGGTGGCTGGCTGATCTGGATCGACGGCACGGCACGGGGCTGGGATTTCCTGCTGCAGCCGTGGATGCTGGCGAAACTGGCCGGCGTGGTCGCTCTGAGCGGCTGGCACGGGTTCCTGGCCGGAGAGCGCAAGCGCATCCACGCCGGCACGTCGGTCCGGACCGGCCGCTTCTGGCGCATGACCAACGAGATCCCCTTCGTCATCGCCGTGGTCATGGTGCTGTCGGTCACGACGGAGTGGACCTTCGGCTGAGGCGTCAGCCGCGGGTCGCGAAATAGGTGAAGGATCCGGGCAAGCCCGTGAAGTGGTCGGGGCAAACGTCGCGCGGCGTCAGGCCCGCCTTGGCGAGCTCGGCCAGGACCACCGGACGGGGCAGGCAGTGCATGTCCATCTCCGCCTCCGGGGTTGCCAGATGGGCCTCTGCCGAAAAGGCGTAGCCAGGGAGGCTGGCGGGGGTCTGGAACAGGGCCGCTTGTGACCAGGGCAGGATCGCGCGCAGCATGGCCGCCTGCACCGGGGGAGGGTTGTGCTGGAGCACGATCATCGAGAAGAACAGGTCGTGCATCGGCAGCTCGCCGAGCTGGTCGAGCGACGACAGAAGCTGAGTCTCGACGTTGCGGACACCGGCATCGGCCAGGGTCCGACGGCAGAGATCCAGATTGCCGGGCGACACGTCCAGGGCGATGACGCGGTCGAACCGTCCGGCGAGCAGGCGCGTCACCCGGCCTGTGCCGCACCCCAACTCCACGCACAGGCCGTCTCCGACCGATCTGCCCGTCCGTGCCTCGAAGATCGAGATCAGCGCGGCGTCGCGGGCACCGGTTTCGTGGAAACGCTTCAGCGCCTCCGCATCGAGGTTGGCCCGACGAAAGGCGTCGTCGGTCAGGACCGACCAATGGGGCTCCGTTTCTCCCAGACGGGTCCACTGGCGCCGGACGCGCCCGGCCAGTGCCGCCATCGTCTCGGGCGGGACGTCGATCTCCACTGCCTGGGCCGGCTCGAACAGAAGCGTCTCCATGGCGGCCACCACACGGTCGCCATCGGATCGGTCGAACTCCTCGCTGCTCAGAAGAACGCGCCGAAGTCCGGCCGCGTCCAGCGCGCCGCTCCGGACCAGACCCCGATAGTGAGCCCACCCGTCTGGGTCGGGTGCCCGGCCCAGGATCCAGCGATAGGCGTCGCGGACGAGACGGTCGGCGGCATCGGTCATGGAGATCTCCACCTTCCGCGCTAGGGCAAGTCGCGCGGCCGCGCCAGCCTCGACTTGACCCGCGCGCTCCGGCGTGGTTTCGCTCGCGGTGAACCGATCCTGGACGCTGTGCCGGACGGTCCCTCTCTCCAGCGGCGCCGTTTCCCTTTCGCGAGGCGGAGTCCGTCGCTTCTCCCGCGGCCTTACGGGCCGGACATTCAATGCCTTGGATCCTCGCCTTTCGCGAGCGGTCGAGCGCGCCTGCCTGAAGAAGTTCCATGACCGACGTCCGCGACACCGATCCGACCGCCCCCGAAGGCGAAACCCCCGAGGCGACGCAGGGCGAGGAGGTGTCCGCCGCCGATCTGCCCATGGTCGATCAGGAGGCCGACGACGACGATGAGGACGACGGTGAACCCCTGGTGCCTAACGGCCGGATTACCCTCGCCGAGCTGAACGAGAAGACGCCGGCCGACCTCGTCGCCTTCGCCGAGCAGCTGGAGATCGAGAACGCCTCGAACCTGCGCAAACAGGACCTGCTGTTCGCCATCCTGAAGGCCCTGGCCGACGAGGAGGTGGAGATCATCGCCGACGGCGTGCTGGAAATTCTGCCGGACGGCTTCGGTTTCCTGCGCAGTCCCGACGCCAACTACCTGCCCGGTCCGGACGACATCTATGTCTCGCCGTCGCAGATCCGCCGCTTCGGCCTGCGCTCGGGCGACACGGTCCATGGCGCGGTTCGAGGACCTCGTGAGGGTGAGCGCTATTTCGCCCTGCTGAAATGCGACACGATCAATCTCGAAGACCCCGAGATGGTCAAGACCAAGGTCCTGTTCGACAACCTGACCCCGCTCTATCCCGAGGAGCGGCTGCACATGGAAATCCAGGATCCGACGCTGAAGGACCGCTCGGGTCGGGTCATCGACATCGTCGCGCCGCTGGGCAAGGGCCAGCGCTGCCTGATCGTCGCCCCGCCGCGGGTCGGCAAGACGGTCATGCTCCAGAACATCGCCAAGTCGATCGAGGCCAACCACCCCGAGGTGATCCTGATCGTCCTGCTGATCGACGAGCGTCCGGAAGAGGTCACGGACATGCAGCGGACCGTGAAGGGCGAGGTCGTGGCCTCGACCTTCGACGAGCCCGCCACCCGCCACGTCGCCGTCGCCGAAATGGTGATCGAGAAGGCCAAGCGTCTGGTCGAGCACAAGAAGGACGTCGTCATCCTGCTGGACTCCATCACCCGTCTGGGCCGGGCCTACAACGCCACCGTGCCGTCGTCGGGCAAGGTGCTGACCGGCGGCGTCGACGCCAACGCCCTGCAGCGGCCCAAGCGGTTCTTCGGCGCGGCCCGCAACGTGGAACAGGGTGGCTCCCTGACCATCATCGCCACGGCCCTGATCGACACGGGCAGCCGGATGGACGAGGTGATCTTCGAAGAGTTCAAGGGCACCGGAAACTCCGAGATCGTCCTGGACCGCAAGGTCGCTGACAAGCGCATCTTCCCGGCCATCGACGTGCTGAAGTCGGGCACCCGCAAGGAAGACCTGATCACGCCGAAGGACCAGCTGGCCAAAACCTACGTCCTGCGCCGTATCCTGAACCCGATGGGGCCGCAGGACGCGATCGAGTTCCTGCTCGACAAGCTGCGCCAGTCGAAGAACAACTCGGACTTCTTCCAGTCGATGAACACCTGATCCGCCGCGAGGCGTTTCACGTGAAACACGGAGGCAGCGCATGAAGGTCAACGTCGAGATCGACTGCACCCCGGCCGAGGCCCGGGCCTTCCTCGGCCTGCCGGACGTCACACCTCTGAACGAGGCCATGGTCTCCGAAATGCAGACGCGCATGCAGGCCAACGTCGCCGCCATGCAGCCCGAGGAGCTGATGAAGACCTGGACCAGCTTCGGACTTCAGGCCCAGGACCAGTTCCGTCGGCTGATGGAAGCGGCCACGAAGACCTGAGGTGGGCGACACCGTCTTCGCCCTTGCGACGCCGCCGGGCCGGGGGGCGATCGCCGTCGTTCGGCTCAGCGGGCCCGGGACCCGGGAGGCGCTCGCAGCGATCGGCGCGGGTTCACCGAGGCCTCGCGTCGCCACCCTGCGAACCCTCGCCCATGCCGGCTCCCATCTCGATCAGGCGCTCGTCCTCTGGTTTCCCGCTCCGGCCTCCTACACCGGCGAGGACGTGGCCGAGCTGCATCTTCACGGCGGGCGGGCGGTGGTCGAGGGGGTGCTCTCCGCGCTCGGTGACCTTGGTCTGAGACCTGCTGACCCTGGCGAGTTCACCCGCCGCGCCTTCGAGAACGGGCGCATGGACCTGGCCCAGGCCGAGGCCGTGGCCGACCTGATTGACGCCGAAAGCGCGGCCCAGTCCCGGCAGGCGCTCGGTCAGTTGGGCGGTGCCTTGAGCGCGGTCTATTCAGGCTTTCGCCAAGATTTGCTGAAGGCCCTCGCGCTCGTCGAGGCCGAGATAGACTTTCCTGACGAGGAAGTGCCGGACGGCCTGGCACGGAGCGCGGGACCCATCCTCGACCGCCTGGCCGACGACCTGGGCCGGGCGCTGTCCCGGTCCGACCGTGGCGAGCGGGTGCGCGAGGGCTATCGCGTCGTCCTGATCGGCGAGACCAACGCCGGCAAGAGCTCGCTGTTCAACGCTCTGGTCGCGCGGGAGGCCGCCATCGTCACACCCATTCCCGGCACCACGCGCGACGTCCTCGACGCCCAGCTGATCATCGACGGCTACGCGGTGACCCTGTCCGACACGGCGGGTCTGAGGGAGAGCCGGGATCCGGTCGAGGCAGAGGGTGTGAAGCGCGCCCGCGCCCGTGCCCGCGCTGCCGACTTGCGTCTTTGGGTTCGGGCACCCGGCGATCCGGAAGGGGAGGCGGCCGCCTTTGTGAGCCCTGACGATCTGACGGTGTGGACGAAGTCCGATCTGGCCCCCGGCGAACCGGGCGCACTGAGCGTGTCGACGAGGACGGGTGCCGGTCTGGACCGGCTGCACGCGGCGCTCGCGGATCGTCTGAGGCACGATCTGTCGGGCGCGGACTTCCCGGCCGTTACGCGTGCGCGCCACCGTCGCCGACTGACCGAGGCCCTGAACGCTGTGGCGGATGGCCGTGTCGCGCTCGAGACTTCACCCGAAATGGCGGGCGACGATCTGCGGCGGGCCGCATCGGCGCTGGCCCAAGTGACCGGCGCGATCGGCGTCGAAGACGTGCTTGGGGAGGTCTTCTCGACCTTCTGCATAGGCAAGTGAGTTTCACGTGAAACACCGGTCGGAGCTGGATTTCGACGGCCGTTTCGCCTATGTCCCGCGTCCCATGATCAGCTTCGACGTCATCGTCATCGGCGGCGGCCACGCCGGCTGCGAGGCCGCGGCGGCCTCCGCGCGCGCCGGTGCCCGCACACTGTTGCTTACGCAGAAGCTCGAGACGATCGGCGAGATGAGCTGCAATCCGGCGATCGGGGGGCTCGGCAAGGGCCATCTGGTGCGCGAGATCGACGCCATGGACGGCCTGATGGGGCGCATGGCCGATCTGTCGGGTATCCAGTTCCGGATGCTGAACCGATCCAAGGGTGCGGCCGTTCGGGGACCGCGCAGCCAGATCGATCGACGTCTGTACCGTGAGGCGATGCAGGCCGAGCTGGCCGGGACTCCGAACCTGACCCGGATAGCGGGCACGGCCGAACGTCTTCTGATCGACGGAGCGCGCGTCGTCGGCGTCGTCACCGGGGCAGGGGAGGAAATCTCCGCCGGGGCCGTGGTCCTGACCACCGGCACCTTCCTCAACGGCGTGATCCACAAGGGCGATCAGCGCATTCCGGCCGGCCGACATGGCGAGGCCCCCTCGACCGGTCTGGCGGCGGACCTTCACGGCGCCGGCCTCGCGCTTGGGCGACTCAAGACAGGGACGCCTGCCCGTCTGGACGGGCGGACGATCGCCTGGGATCGGCTTGAGATGCAGGCGGCCGACGACACCCCCGTGCCGTTCAGCTTCCTCACAGATCGGATCGCGGTCCCCCAGATTGCCTGCGGCATCACGGCGACGACCGAAGCCACCCACCGGATCATCGCGGAGAACCTTGGCGAGAGCGCGGTGTATGGCGGTCACCTGTCCGGCCGGGGGCCGCGATATTGCCCCTCGATCGAGGACAAGGTCGTGCGGTTTGCTGACAAGACCTCGCACCAGATCTTTCTCGAGCCGGAAGGGCTGGACGACCCGACGGTCTATCCGAACGGGATCTCGACCTCTGTGTCCGATGCCACCCAGACGGCCTTCCTGCGCACCATTCCGGGTCTGGAAGCGGTCGAGGTGTTCCGCTTCGGCTATGCCATCGAGTACGACTATGTGGACCCGCGGGAGCTGACCCCGGGTCTAGAGGTCAAGGCCCGGCCCGGCCTGTTCCTCGCCGGCCAGATCAACGGCACGACGGGATACGAGGAGGCCGGGGCTCAAGGGTTGATGGCCGGGCTCAACGCGGCGCGGAAGGCCGGCGGGCAGGACGCGGTCGTGATCGGCCGCGACCAGGGCTATGTCGGGGTCATGATCGACGATCTGGTCACACGTGGGGTGACCGAGCCCTACCGGATGTTCACCAGCCGGGCCGAGTGGCGTCTGAACCTGCGCAGCGATAACGCCGATCAACGCTTGACGCCGATCGCGGCGGCGGCCGGGATTGTCGGCTCCGGCCGGTGGGCCCGCTTCGCCGACAAGCACGCCCGGGTCGAAGAGGCGCTGGCCGCGGCGCGGCAGACCACCTTCACGCCCAGGGAAGCCGGCGCGCTCGGGATCTCCGTCAACGCCGACGGGCGCCGTCGCTCCGTCCGCGATCTTCTGGGCCATCCTCGCGTGACGCTGGACCAGTTCCGGCCGGTCTTGCCGCAGATTGCCGACTGGTCCGCTGACGTGCGGGAGCAGGTCGAGGTCGACGCCGCCTACGCCGGCTATCTGGACCGCCAGGCCGCCGACGCGGCTGCGCTTCAACGGGACGAGGACCTGCGTCTGCCGTCCGAGCTTGACTATGCCGTCGTCGGAGGCCTCTCGAATGAGGTGCGCGAGAAGCTGGAGCGGGTCCGTCCGGTCAGTCTGGGTCAGGCCGGCCGGATCGAGGGGATGACGCCCGGCGCATTGACGGCGCTGCTGGCCCACGTGCGGCGCGCGGCGGCGTGACGCTGGACGCTGCCGGATTTCAGGCCGCAACCGGGGCCAGTGACGCCGAGGTCGCCGACCTCGACGCCTACCGGTCGATGCTCACCGAAGCGAACGCGGTCATGAACCTGGTGGGCCCTGACAGCCTGCCCGACTTCTGGAATCGCCACGCTCTGGATTCCGCCCAGCTCCTGGAGCATGCGCCGGACGCCCGGAGCTGGGCGGACCTCGGCGCGGGGGCGGGGCTTCCGGGCGTCGTTCTGGCTGTGTTGATGAAGGCCAAATCCGGCCATGTGCACCTGATCGACAGTCTGCAGAAGCGCTGCCGGTTCCTGCAGTCGGTCGTCGATGCGCTGGAGCTTCCGGCGACCGTGGTCTGGTCCCGGGCCGAAGATCATACGGTCAAGGTCGACGTCGTGACGGCACGCGCCGTGGCCCCTCTGACCAAACTGTTCGGCTATGCACAGGCTTATCACCAGTCGGGTGCCCTCGGCCTCTATCTGAAGGGCGAGAAGACCGAGGCCGAGGTGGCGGAGGCTCGCAAGGCGTGGCATTTCCAGAGCCGGTTGTTCCCGTCGCGCAGCGATGCGCGGGGGCGCGTGGTGTCCGTCCGGAGTCTTCGCCGTGTCCGCTAAGAGCCGCGTCCTCGCCGTAT